>Ga0181532_10000367_pt1 | contig 46873 bp, 49 predicted proteins | sample PEATcosm2014_Bin_33_FD_119768 | JGI IMG/M metagenome (GOLD analysis project Ga0181532, IMG submission 119768) | Peatland microbial communities from MTU Mesocosm Facility, Houghton, MI, USA - PEATcosm2014_Bin11_30_metaG | ecosystem: Environmental > Terrestrial > Soil > Wetlands > Peat | place... | reverse complement strand
TCAATCTGGAGCTCATCTCTTTTCCCATGACGCCAAGGCTCCCGATGGCCTCATCGTAACGCCGGACGGACAATTCTTCAAGACCGCCGGTCTGGAATCTCCGATGCCGCTCGGTTCGGGTACCGTTCGCTGGAAACGTTGGCAGCCTAGGAAAGTTGGGTCGTACCCGCCCAGCTATCTCGGTATTGGAGCGGCCGGAGCGGATGCTGACCCACTCGCACGACACCAACTTGATGGAGATGTCGCCATCAGGCAGCAGTTTGACGTGGTCGTAGAGCTTGCGCGCCGGAATGGTGCATGCGCCTTCCCGCTCCACTTTGGCTGCACATGAGGTGCACAGGCTGAGATCGAGGTCGGTGGCCGTAATGGTCAACCGGTCACCGGCGGCCTCGAATAGGAGATTGGAAAGGATGGGAATCGTAGTCTCGTTTTCCAAGACTCCCTGTGTTGCAGTGAGCTCCCTGAGTAGTTCGAACTTGCTGACGCTGATTTCCATCGCAGGTCTCGCGATTGCTGCAGTTGCCGTGGCGGTGGCTTCCGCGTTGCTGGAGTTCGACTGCGTAGGCTGCGACGAAGGCACAGGTGCTACGACTTCGCCTTTAATTTCGCCCAGGTCGGTTTCCGGCCATTCGTCGCAGGAATCAACCAAGACTTCGACCTGCTTGGTTTCCCGATTCCAGTCGGTCAGGTGCGAACCATCGGTTTCCGGCCATTCATAAAAGAAACCGATAATGACCTCGACCTGCTCCGTTTCCCGATTCCATCTTGTTAAGTAGGAAACATCGGGGTCTACTAGCCCCTTGTCTAGCGCTTTGCGTAACCACTGCTCAGCATTAAGGACCTCTTTCCCCGTCTTGAGGAATCGGCAGCAAAACACTTCGTCACCGATGCCCCGGCACCACAATGCGCCAGCGCCTACGCTGGTCTCGCGCTTCCATGCGCAAATGTTGCCTTTTTCGTCGCAGTTGGTATCCAGATACTCGGTGTAGCCGCAACGCCGGCACCCCGTGGCATCCTCTCGCGTAGCGCAGTCGAATTCGTACTCAGCTGCTAAGTAGGAGCATTGCCCGCAGCTAGTAAAATCCTGCTCTCTAGACATGTTTGTCTCCTCATTCTCACCTGGTTATGGTCGAGAACATCAGCAGCGCTCGACCTGGGTTACCGGCCCACTGTTGGATTACTCGAATTTCAGCAAGTCGTTGTCTCCGCTTTCGAGCGCGTTGTCTGTAGTCGCCAATTCCTTTTGGCTTTGCTCACGGTTGACCGGAGCTGATTGGTCGTCCGACGACGGTTGCGCCTTCGTGGACACTAGCTTGCCATGCCGATACAAGCTGATCTCCTGAAAGCCACACGGTTTATCGTCGATCATGCTTTCGCGGCCGGCGAAGTCCTTCTGATAGAACCGCTCGGCATCAGTAGGCTCCTCGAACAGATACAGGTCATCAAACATAAAGTTGGCGCCGGCAATTAAGACCACAAAATTGCCCTTTTGATGTAGCCGCTCGCACTCAGACCGAAACTCCTCTGACCGCCCTTGCTCTATCATCTGGTGGTTTTCGAGTCACGTGTTCTGGTCGAGGCCGCGGCATAAATAAATTCTTGAGTAACTCATTTGTTCCCTCTTTCTATTTGATTAAGCGGCTATTGATGCCGTTGACACTGATCTCACACCTAGGGTAGTGCTGGGACTCACCGCAGATTACGTCTATGGTTTCCATTCTCGTCATCGCTTAGCTCTTCTCCCAGCTTTAGGTCCAGGGAACTCAAATGCTGCGTGAGGAAGTCCCCGAAGCTCTCGGCCGTGAAGGGCCATGACGATCGGTAGATCACTATTCCGTGGTGAATGTGCCAGATCCCCATAGGGATCCAATCCTTGGCCAGGCGCTCACCCATCCGCTGGTGGTTTTCTTGAGCGTCAGGAGTCATTATGACGTTCACCATCTTTTCGTAAGGCCGCATGCCCCACACACCTAAGTCCCCACCGTTTGTTGTGAATTTTGTGAAGGTCATGGTCGCTGCGCCAAACATCTTGGCCAGCGTCGTCGCGTTACTGAGGGTGTCATTTAATGCCGTCTTAATATCCATTGTTGTTCCTCATTGTTTATGAGCTACTGCATCCTTAGTTTAAAGCTTGTATTAGTTGGCTCTTTGACAGTCTGGAGGGCGCCACTCCCACTTCTCGTCTGGCGGGCTTCCACTGCCGATCAATCGCCCCTCCGCGGCCCACCGGGCGGCTTCATCATGTTCGAGCCAGCCTTTCGGTCTACAGCCGTTAACGTTAATCTCCAACATCACGTACTGCTGATCTGGATCGTCTGCCGGATCGACGAGCAGGTGAAGGGCGTGGGCGGGGTCGTAGCCCGTCGTTAGTTCCTGGATGAAGTACTTAGGCTGACGAGTATCTTTCGCGACTGAGACTTCCAGGTTGCCTCCCGAACACCGCACTCGAATCCGAATATCGAGGCGGGCGCTGATCATCACGGAGACTCGTGAGGGTAATACGACCACTGCTGCTGGTAAATCTATTTCTGCCTGGACCGAATTGAGCAATGGCATCAGCTGTTCCGGAGTTGTGCGCAGCCACGCGATTGCATCTTTTACGCCGCGACGAACAAGCATTCCGTCTTCGCCCTCAATCCCGATCGGATGCATGTGATTGAACAGTGCCTTGCCGATTCCGCAGAGTAGTTCTTGGAGGCCTCCCGGATCGCCCACCCGCTTGGTGTTCTCCGCAGAGGCAGCTGAAGGTGTTGTAGCATCGAGTTTGTTTGCCCTATGTTTGTTGTGACTCACGTTCTGTCTCCTCCATGAAATGTGGTTGATCAGGTTGTTCGTTGGCACTTTGTTTCCTGTGACGTGACCTCCCACGGATATTGCGCTACCCACGGGCCACTCCAACTGGCTAGCTTCTTGCCATTCGGGAGTGGCAAAGGCGATTGAAGATCCTCCGGCGTGCGCAATCTGTGCACGTTCGTGAAACCCTGCACTTCAAGGCGCTTCTCGAATTCCGATCGTCCACCAAACAAGTCACCAAGAGTCAGATCGTTCAGGAGGACGAGGCCGGTCTCATCCTTATGTGTGGCTACCCAGGCGCTGATCACCGTCGTGCCATTGCCCCCAGGCACAGCCACTCCGGTGAGCCGGTGGACGTCACACAGATTGTTGGGCCACGCGATCCCTAGAGTGCATCCGCGCACTGCACATGTCGTGCTGGGCTCTCGATTGGCTACAGAACCGGTTCCCCTCGACTCAATGAGAGAGGCGATCAGGTCCATAGCGCTTCCCTGGAGAATTACGGCCCAGTCGCTTCCGACTGACGGGTCTGGAGTTGTGTTTGCACTCCTGGTGCCGCTGGAAATACTTGAAGATCTAATTGCATCATCATTGTTAGAGTTTTTTTGGTTGCTATCCATTTGTACTTCTCTCCTCCTATAAATGTGCCGGCTGTGGCAGAGTAGTGCTTATCTCCACTACCTGGTGCGTGGTTTAGTTAGCAGACCAACGCCTAGATACCTTGTAACCCGACAGCCCTTTCATCCTGGTGTCACTTCTCATGAAATCTTCGTTGGCAAAGCGACACCCCTGTACAGTGACTTGCTGTTAAAGTGCAGAGTATGAACAACGAAAGCGCAGATCGACATCTAGCGGTGGAGACTGCGGTCTGGATGATCATCACGGCAATGCATCACCCTGATCTCCTTGCAAAGCGGAAGGATCTTGGGCTCGATGAGAATGAGGATGTTGTTGCGCTCTGCAGGCTAGGGTGCAAACCTAGGGCATTGCAGGACGTTCTGTTGTTGGCAGCTCACATGCCGGAGTTCTATCCTCCGATCTCCGCGCCGACCTTGCGAAAACTTGCAAGAGACCTCCGGGATGTTCTGCAACGGATGACTAAAACAACACCGTCCCTAACACTGCCATTTGCGCGTGACCTCGCTGACGGCAGCATCGCAATCGAACCCGTACCGACTGGGGGTGATCTACACGTCAGCCCTGAGCTAACTGCGGATCTTTCACGAAAAGCGGACGCTTACGACGGACTTGCGCGGCTGTGCGCGAAGAGAATGATCCCGACACGCGCACAATTCAAGATGTTGGCCTATCTATGGCCTGTTTTTTACGTAGAGGAAAGAACTGGGCGGCCTCATTACGAGAAGGTTGCAAATTTGTTGGGGTTCGTAGAGATCGTCAAGAACGAGAAGCAGTTGATGAAGGGCCTGGTCGCTGCAAAAAGCACCCTTCCGCCTGTGGTGTTCTGGATGAAGCAATCGCTGCCTTTCATTGAGAACGTCGCATTCTACCTTTAGAAGCGAATGCGCCGCTTCTACGGGACAAAGCAGGAGCATGGTAATGAATTCTGGACTACTGGAACTTTCGTGACGCCAACGGAGCCGGTCCGACCCTGTCGCTCCCCCAGCGTCGCAACCTCAAACTCGCATGTGCCTGCAATCTGCCTGGTCACGCTGTTGGCGCTGGGAAGTGTCGTGCGTGGCGGTTCCGACTCTTCGAGTTGGGCGCTGGTCTCGCAGACGGCAAGTTCCAGTTGAGGATTGACTGAAAAGATGCCTAGGAGAATTGACGCATCATGACCGTGGACCGAAAGCCGGCACCCCTCCCGCCAAGATTCCAACTCCTGCAGAGGCGGACATTGAAGAGTCTCGTTGGCGAGAAGGCGTTGGGGTTCAAAAAGGGCAGAAGTCCATTTTCAAGATCGAGCAGATGAGAACAGAGCACACGAATGGACGGCCTTCCAATGCTCGTAAACACCTCCCGCGCTGCCCAGATTCTGGGTCGCTCCCCGAACACCCTGAAGCGATGGCGTTACGAAGGCATTGACCCGACAGGGATAGAAAGTCGACCGTCCAGCGCAGTTGGTAAGCCTGTGGAGCCCGCCTCCCGGAGACGATCAGCACGGAGGGGGCCGTAGCAGTTGATCTCGCGTCGCGGGAAACGGCACCTATCAGTTCGCAAAACAGATGATTTCGGAACAAGACAGCTTTTTGAGAACATAGTGGACTCACGACCTTCACAAGTCGAAGTAAGCGGTCAAAGCCTGCTAGAGAGCTTGATGTCCCCTGAGGCATTGGCGCACCATCTTGGGCTCTCAACCACGACGCTTGCGGACTGGAGATCGCAAGGCAGAGGACCAGCGTATCTTAAGGTTGGGCGAAAAGTGTGGTATCCCCGCAATCGTGTTGAAGATTGGATGATGGCGCGGATTAGGGAGACAAGCGATGTCACTGCAAAATCGGAACGGAATTTGGCATTATCGGTTCAAATTTCACGGCAAGCCATACAGAAGAACCACCGGCTTGGCCGCCACACCACAAAACAAGCGAGCGGCGCAGGGCAAGGAGAACGAACACTTTCAACGCTTGAAGGACGGTCGCCAACCGTCCCGCGAAATCGTGGTACGCGAGTTCAATGATGCGGCGACGCAGTTCCTCAGATGGGCCGAAACCGAGTACCGCCGTCACCCTAACAGTTGCAAGCGAATCAAGACCAGCTTTGCGAGCGCACGGGCGTTCTTCGACCGAAAGCCCGTATCGATGCTCGATGAAGGTGAGATTGACTCCTACAAGGAGTGGCGCATAGCGAAGCACCAGGTACGAGACATTACACTTCGCCACGACCTGCACGCCCTTTCCACGTTCTTCGCCTACGCCATCAAGCAGCGTTGGGCGCGAGAAAATCCGTTACGGAATGTGGAAATTCCCTCAGACAAGGAAGCGGTACGGATGCACATCCTGACCGCTGCCGAAGAGAAGCTGTACTTTGAACGCGCCGCTGCGGATTGCGACCTGCACGACCTGGGGCGACTGATTATCCTTCAAGGAATGCGCCCGGAGGAAGTAACCAGCCTGGCAAAGTGCGATGTGGATTTGGATCTCGGGCAACTACAGGTTGTTCAAGGCAAGACGACGGCAGCACGCCGGACGCTGACCCTTACCACAGAAAGTAGGCGAATCCTGGCGGCCAGAATGGAGGGCGATTCTCCCTGGGTATTTCCGGCTAAACGGAATCCAGGAAGGCACATCACCCGACTAAATAGCGCCCATGACCGGCTGTGCCACCGGGCCAAAGCAGACGGAATCCTGTTCAACTTTGTTCTGTACGATTTTAGACATACGTTTGCAACGCGACGGGCAACGGCAACCCAGGGCGACCGCTTCGACCTGGCGAGTTTGGCCGCCATTCTGGGGCATAGCTCGCTTCGGATGATTCAGAAGTATGTTCACCCGACGGCAGAGCACCAGCGTGCACTCATGCAGAAATACGACGCGACACTACAGGCGGAGGAACAGCAAGCTCGGGTCAGCGACAGGGTGATCGTCAATTGAACAAAAGGCGAAATGCGTGTGACACCTTTTGTGACACCCCACACCCCGATTTGGCCCTTATCTCGCCGATTGAGGCCGAATGAGCACGAACGAAGAAAGCGAGTCAAAAACAGTGGATACAGGCAACTACAAGAAAAGGCTGGAGGCGCGGGTGGGAATCGAACCCACGCATAAAGGTTTTGCAGACCTCTCCCTTACCACTTGGGTACCGCGCCTCGATGTCTCTACCGTAACCCGTTTTGCGCGCAAAATCCAGTGGTAACCCGGCGCTGGCCCGCGGTCTATTGTGAACCGGCTCCGTGATGCCGGTCGCACGCACTTGCCAAAGCCGGTGCAACCCGTTATGGTCAAAACCCGCCACGTTCCGTGGCTTGGACTCATACCTTTTGGAGGAACCTATGGCGGGAGTGAATCTTGCAGACGCGCGTTGCGTTATTGCGGCAGCGGAGAAGAAGGCTCAGGAGATTGGTCAGCCTATGAATATCGCGGTCGCTGACGAGGGCGGCAACATCGTGGCCCATGTCCGCATGGATGGCGCCTGGATTGGCAGCATTGATATCTCGATGAAGAAGGCTTACACCTCGCGCGCGTTCGACATTACGACGAAGGACCTGGCCACCCATTCGCAATCGGGCGGGCAGTTCTTCGGCATCCACGTCTCGAATGATCGCAAGATCATGATCTTCGCCGGAGGCATTCCGCTGAAGCGCGACGGCAAAGTCGTGGGGGCAATCGGCGTCAGCGGCGGTTCAGGCGAGCAGGACCAGGCGGTGGCCGAAGCTGGCGCAGCGGCGTTCTAGGCCTCCTTCAAGACTCTAATTGCTGCTGCGAGGTCAGGGATCTTAGGATGCTCACAGCTTGCCGCAATTGAGCTAACTCGACATCCGTCCTCTGGGACAGCATCGCGGCCAGCGCCTGCACGCGCCGGGTACGAGCGCGTTGCGTCAGCGAGCGGCCTCGTCGCGTAGCCGATATGCTGATCTTGCGTGCGTCGGAAGGGTCGGCACGGCTGACGGCGAGCTGCCGTTCCATCAACGCTCGCACGATGCGCACCATGGTGGGAGGCTTCACCTGTTCGATGGCCGACAGCCGCCGAAGCGACATATTGCCACCGAACACCAGCACGGAAAGTGCTGAAAGTTGCGCGGGCCCTATCCCGGTGGTGCGGTCCTCGGTGCGCACCAGGCGGAGCAAGTGAATGGCCGCCGAGTGTAGCTTGTCCGCCAGAGGCACGACATTTTCCGTCATTTTTCCCATTGCTTTTCGTCGCGTTCAGGTGTTAGTGTATCGCGAGCGAATATAGTTAGCAATGCTAACTAACTGGAGAAAGCACATGGAGCAGGACATTTTTGCAGCGATAAGTGCGGGCGACAGAGAACAAGTGGCGAAGCTGGTCACGGCCGACCCAAGCTTGGCGCACGCCCGCAATCAGGCCGGAGTGTCGGCGCTGATGCAGGCGCGCTATGAAAACAAATTGGAGATGGTTGCGCTCTTGCGTAATGTGGCGGGCGACCCTGATGTGTTCGAAGCGGCTACACTGGGAGACCTCGCGGGACTACGCACCTTGCTCGCGAGTGATCGCGATCTGGTGAAGGCGCAAAGCAGTGACGGGTTCACGCCGTTGCATTTGGCATGCTTCTTCGGACAGCCCGAGGCGGCGGAAATCCTGGTCCGGCACGGGGCCGACGTCAACGCCGTCTCGCCCAGCCGGATCGCGGTGATCCATAGCGCAGCGGCGTCGCGCAATGCGGCGATCGTCAAGCTGGTGTTGCAAGCGGGCGCCAACCCTAACCTGCAACAGCAAGGTGGCTACACCGCGCTGCACGAGGCGGCCATGCACAACAGCGTGGAGCGCGCGCAGGCGTTGATCGACGCAGGTGCCGACGGCGCGATCCGCAGCGATGACGGGCTCACTGCCGCGCAGATGGCCGCGCAGCAGGGCAACCAGGAAGTGCTGGAACTGCTGAACACAAAGAGTTGAGGGGACTTGCCGCTATAGGGGTCCTTCGACTCCGTTCGGCCGCAGAGCGGCCTCACTTCGCTCAGGATGACAAGACAGCAGTGTAGCGGGCTGCGCTTCCTTCGCGACGGCTGGCCCAGAGTGCTTGCGAAGGATGATGGTCCCGGTCAATACCGCCGCGCCGAGCAACAGCACGCGCACAACGTTGGCGTGCAGCACCGGGTCGCCGAGAAGAATCCGCACCAGTCCAAAGGCGGCACTGGCTGCGCAGAACGCGAAATACAATTTCTCTTTGGCGCAATGGGAGAAGCGTAACAGGATGAGCAGGACTGTAGTGACTATGACGTAGATGGCGAGCAGGACGATCCCGCCAAGCCTTTTCTCTCCGTGAATCGAAAATGCCACCGCACGGGAGATCGCCAGTTGCGTCCCGGCGACGCCCAGAAAGAAAACAGAATGTATCAGCGCAATAATGGCGCGCTTGCGGTTAGTAATGATGGCGAAGCTGTCCATGAACTCTGTTTTATTTTGCCGGACCAGCGCACGACAGGCTGTGACCCGAATCACAGGCTAAGCGATTTTCTCCCTTGAGAGCTGACGGGTAAGCGGGCGTCGCGGGAAGAAAGCCTCGCGAGCTGCGAGGGCGGCAAATTCTGGAGCGGGAGACGGGATTTGAACCCGCGACTTCGACCTTGGCAAGGTCGCACTCTACCACTGAGTTACTCCCGCTCGTTCTCTCATTCTAACGCACTTACGTATTTCCTGACCAGTTCACTACACCCGCACTCGCACCCGCTCATCGTCTGGCTGCTCTTCCGCATCGGCCACGGCACCGCCGTTCGGCAAGGAAACGCTCGATGAATTGTCCTTGGGCGTTCCTTGCCTTGTGGCTGTTGTGCACGTAGAGCATCGTCATGTCCAAATGCGACTGGCGAAGCATGCGCTGCACCACCACCGGATCGTGTCCGTTTTCGATCAGAAAGGTCGAAAGACCGTGCCTCAGATTGTGGAATCCGAACCTCGGGCAGACAACCCAACCAACAGAATGCGATGACTTGTACGACTTGCGTGTTCTTGGGCAGTTCCCGCAGTCTTGTAAGTCGTTGTAAAGCTTATTCACACGGTGGAAGTCACAGGTTCGAATCCTGTAGCGCCCACCATCTCGCTGGTTGCGAACATGTAGCCTCCATCCGGCTTGCCCTGAGACACACCTCGGGACTTGCAGGTGTTCGCTCAGCGGGTTATCCGGCCTGCGCTAACCGCTGCAGGGCTGAAATGGCATGGCTATCACGCATGCCGGCGTGGTTTGGCTACGGGTCTTCATCGGCTGGGAGTTCCTGATGCAGTGATTCAGAGGATTCTGCGTCACTCTAAGCCCAGTGTCACACAGAGCTGCTACATCAAGACGTCCGATCCAGAGTCGGTGAAGGCGATGGAAAAACTGCAAAGTGCAACAGTTGTGCAACAGTTGAAGTCACTGGGGCAGTATTGTGGCGCGAAGCAGGAGGTTAGCGAGGCAGTAAGTGCTTGGGATTAGGCAATTTGTAGGAACTGGCGGAGAGGGGGGGATTCGAACCCCCGATACAGCTTTTGACCGTATAACGGTTTAGCAAACCGCCGCCTTCAGCCACTCGGCCACCTCTCCGCGGCGTAATATCAATAGCTTACTACATGCCCGTCAATTCGTCTGCTGGCCAACTGCTGGCCAACCCTGCAGCGAGTTCAGCACGGCCTCCATTCGCTGCATTGCTGCCATGACCGCTGGGTCAAACGCCTTAATGTACCTTTCCCTGGCTACGTGAGGCTTGGCGTGGCGTAGGATCCGCTGAACGACTTTGTCATTGGCCCCCAACTCGTACAGGTTGGACGCAATGCCGCGTCGGAACCCGTGCCAGCCATACCACGGCACGCCGCTGGCCTCGACCGCCGGACGGATCACGCGCTGGGCAAGTTTGTCCATGTCCATGCGCTCCCCGTTGCCGGAGTGAAAGATCACTCCAGTTTTCGAGTTGGGCATGGACGCGCGATACTCGTCCAGGATCTTGGCCAAGGTCGGAATCACCGGAACGGACTGGCGACTGGCACGTGTTTTGGGCTCGTTCACCACAGCCTTCCAAATCGAGCGCTTGACCGTGAGCGTGTGTCCGGCAAAATCCGGCCACTCCACACCCCGCAGTTCGCCCTCGCGCAGACCCGCAAATGAAGCCGTGGCTACGACCGCTTTCGGTAGCAACGGCAGCACATCGAGAATGCGTAGAATCTGGACCAGGTTGTAAGCATAAGTCTCTCCCGGTTCACGAGCGTTCCGGGGAATTCTTGCGCCTTCAACCGGGTTCTCACCGTCGTACGCGCCTTCGTTTTTCGCGTGCGTGAAGATACCGCTGAGCACGGACTTGATATGCTGCAGCGTGGTCTTTGTCAGATCGCAGTCGTCCGCAATAGCGCGAAGCATCCTGCTCGCGTCCACGGTTCTGAATCTGCGCAGGCGGATCTGGCCGACGCGTCCGGACAGGTAAAGGTTCCAGATGTCTCGGTATCCTTTATACGTGCTCGCGCGAAGCTCCCTCTCGACCCACGGCAGGTAGAACTGCTCGAAGAACTCAGACAACGTCATGCTTGGGTGAGGGCTCATTTGAGCTCCATTCACCTTCTGCATGAACGCCATTCGGACAGCTTCAACATCCGCCTGAGTAGCGAAGTCTTCAACGCTTCCCAGACGTTCGGCTGTCCGCTGCAGCTTCACCGAACCATCCGCTTGCCGTACGCCAAGCCGAAACCGCACAAACCACGCTCCGTGATCCTCGTACAGATGACCTCTTTGGTATCGAACAGATTGGATCATTCATTCCTCCTTGAATGACCTGCCCTGTCCGTGCTCACCAGTTGGCGATTGAGCCACACCGTCAGCACGTCGCTGCCCCAAGGAAACCGCACATACCGTCCGAATTTACAATGGGGGATCGGGTCGTCAGTACGATTGGGGTTGCTGCGGGAGCGCACCCAAGTTTCGGGCACACCCAGCCTCCTCGCCAACTCTGCAGAGTCTATCATTTCAGCTCCGCCGGATGTTGCACCAATTTGTATCGCGAATGCCGGCACCGCGTCTTGATCGGGCACGGAGCGGACCGCTAATTCACTTTTCCCTGCGGATGAACGCGACGTTGAAGCACGCCTGATGCCTTCGCCAGATTGTGCGTTCAACATGATGTCACCTCGTTTGCTTCAGTCCGAGAACGCAGCGCCTGCAAAGCGTCCCTTCCGTTCGCGGCTACGGTAGAGAGCATCCACGCGTGCAGCTCCGACAGCAGGAATCTCCAGTCTTTCTTCTTGGTGTGGGGATCAAGCGGGTGGCCGGGGATGAGCCCTTCGCGCACCATCTCGAGCAAGCGCCGGCGGGTTGTCTGGAGGTAGTTGGCTGCGGTGTCAGGATCGACGAAGCGCGCCATCGGCGCAGGCGGCACGACAGGAATGGTTTGTGTAGACATCATAATCTCTATCCTCCGGATCTCCAGTTCGATCGCCTCGCTCCGTGTCTTCCGCCCTTCCTTCTGAAAGAACAATTGAAACTGTGACGTCCCGCCCGTCTCTCGTAGCTCACCGTGCTCAGCGCCCCAAGTCGACATTCATGCAGCGGTGTAATCATTCTTCAAGCCGACCTCCAAGCTGGCAGCGATGAGCGTTGCGTGTTCGACTGGTGTTGAAGCCGCGAACCACTGCAAATGCCGCCTAGCGTTGGGCGCGACGAGATGGCGGTTTTAGCCCCTTTTGACGCAGGCTCTCCAAATCGCTCTCTCTCCTTTTTGCGACGGTCACGATCTGCCTTCGCCGCTGCACGGCGTTGTTCTTTTCCCTCAGGTGTTCACGTGAGTCCATAGTTTGACCGCGAACTGCGAAAATTCAGCAGGCTGTTCCCAGCATTACGCCCTGGCCTGAGAAGGTCAAGGAATACTCAAGACAGAAATCACGCGGGAAAGTTTCCGACATAAATCCGGTCACAAAATTTCCTTGAACTTTGCAGGCATTACGTTCACAATCAGCATCATGGTGAAGCTTAATCCTAATAAGAGAGAACGAGTTACCTTCTGGTTCTTTGAGCACCGCATGAGTAGGGACGCCGAACAATATGCGGAAAAGGGCGAAAACGCCGTCCTTGATTATGTTCCGTCCGAGACAAAGAGACAGTTTGATTCTGCGGTGAAAGAACTTGAAAATATTGGGTGTCTTCGCGAGGTGTTGTTCTGCAACCTCTACCGTCTAAAGCACGCCACCGACCAACATCTTCCAACGACTAGACGAATGCGTGCTGCCGCGACTGCGATCGCCAATGTAGCTGCAGACATTAGAGAGCTTCAGCGAGCGAGAGTACCTGAGGTGGTATTACCAGCCTACCCTTTCACGGATACCGCCGCCTTACTCGCTAATCCGCATTTTCCAAAGGTGCTGGATGAGTTGGGTCTATTATTCAGCATCTGGTGGATGCCGCGCAAGGACCTACTTACAAGCTATGCCAGGGTTGCAAACTCTCTGTACCCAACACTTGCGTCGAGCGATTCTCCTGACCCTTTCAAAGGCGAGCGTTACTTTGGGCTGATCATCAATCTCTTCGACGCCTTCGGATATAGCGGTGCTGACGCAAAGGGCGAAGAAAAGTCGCTAAGTCAGGGGTTAAACAATTTTCACAAGGCCCACCCATCCGCTTTCCAATTTATCACAGAAGAGCTCTGGAGAGAGCATGGACAATCGCGCAGGCACGAATTCACCAAACGGAGAAAACATTCAGCGCCACTATGGGAGCCTCCTTCCTTTTGGTGTTCCTCCACTAACTCCGTGTACAGTGTTTCTCAAGATTTCGATTACATGATGCAGGACTATATCGACCGTAAGGATGACACAACTGGTTAATCGACCATTTGCGGTGCTCCGCCGACAGTTGGAGCTGATGGATCTGAGGGGGATGGCGCCCATTTCAAGCTTCAATGGAGGACTCAGGGCAATTGCCCGGCGGACGCGGCTGGCGGTAGGCTGGCAAGGGGAAAGGCATCCGCTTTTCATGGTTTCCCCCTCCTTATACTCCCCACGAGTGAGTAGGTATTCTCCAGTTGCCATAGCGAGCGCTCTACGGCTTGCCCAATCACCGCCGCGAATCTGCCCCTCATACATTGTGTTGCACGAGCGCAACGCCGGAATCCCAGGCCCCGAAAACGGCGTTCCGTGTGGGGACTAACTTCAGTTAAGCGTGACCTCGAAGACAGCGTCATTTCCCTTGCTGCCACCACCGATCGTGGTGCCGTAAACATTTCCATTGGCGTCAAGAATTTTTGCCGGCGGGACTATTTCGGTCGTTGCCGGCGCTGAAGCTGTGTAGATTGGTAAAGTTCCATCCGCCGTTCGATGGCGTCAGATTGAACACCCCGCCGGATCCACCCGTGGCGGTGGAGGTGACATAGACGTTACCTTCTGCGTCCAGAATCGCAGTGCCAAGGGTCCTTCATGTCCCGAGAAGCCTTGCAGCACTGTATATATCCATATGCCATTCGAGGGTGTCAACTCGTAAGCCGTGCTGTTCCCTAATCAGCCGCCAAGGAACGTAGCGCCGTAGAGGTTGCCCTGTTGGTCCATGGTCACGCCCCGATAGGCTCGTAGCCGTCATTTCTGCCGTGAAGGTATAGAGCATCTTCTTAACCCAGCCTGATACGAAGGAGACAATTCGCTCCATACGGATTGTCCCTTTGATCTAAGGTCAGGTTTCCGTAAAGGGGAACGGCTCCATTCGGAGTTCCGCGGAACGCGTAAGAGACGATTCTTGGCCACGGACAAGAACTGTTGGGAGCTAGAACGGAAATTCCGACCAACACCCCCCGCTTGGTGAAACTTGCGGGTGGACAACTAGACAGCCTCCCACCTTGTACAGAACATCCCCTGCACACAGCATCAGCACGAGCCGTAGCAACCAGTGCGAGGATTCAATGAGCGGCGGCGTCAGGTTGGAGTACACGCTAATTCGGCGTCAACCATGAGGCGGAATTCCGTCAGGCTTGGCTCGTAAATCCGTTTATTGACACCATTGCGGCAGGGGTCTGGAGTTCATTTTGCGTCCAACCGCCGAAGCCACGCTTTGTCCGCCGCTGGTAACCATGGAGGATTATGCGAGTCGCACTGTATGCCCGAGTGAGCACCCTCAACGGTCAACATCCCGAGATGCAGTTGGCGGAGTTGCGTGAATACGCCGCTCACCGTGACTGGCAGGTCTGTGAAGAATATGTCGATGAGGGGGTCTCTGGCTCCAGAGAATCCCGCCCGGCACTCAACCGTCTGATGACCGACGCTCGTCGGCGGAAGTTCGATGCTGTGCTGGTTTGGAAAATCGACAGGTTCGGCAGGAGTCTGAAACATTTGGTCAACGCTCTCGCTGACCTTGACGCTTACGGCGTGGCGTTCGTGTCCCTGCGTGACAACCTTGACCTCAGCACCGCCAGTGGGCGTTTAATGTTTCAAATCATCGGTGCCATGGCGGAATTTGAAAGGGCTCTAATTCAGGAACGTGTGTGCTGCGGATTAAAAAACGCTCGCGCCCATGGCAAACAACTTGGACGCCCAAAACGGATAGTAGACCGTGACCGCATACTCGTCATGAAGGCCGAGGGCATGTCTCTGCGGAATATCGCTGATGAGTTGGGGGTCGGTTATGGCACCGTCCGCATGCGCTTGGCACAGGTGAGCTAAAAACCCCCCTCTCAGGTAGCTCATAGAAGCCGTCAATCCAAAGGCTTTACCGCAGCGGTTCTGGCGAGCGATAAACGGATATTTTCCGCTCTGGTGGGTGAGAAAGTCCTCTGTCACATACTACAGCGTGTTTCAAAAATAGGTTCGGCCTCACGATAGGTACTTATGTGTGAGGCAGGTTAGCTGGTGAGCTTCTGCTATGAAGAAACGGCAGAAGCTGTTGACGGACGAGCAATGGGAGTTGATTGAACCCTTGCTGCCTAAGCCGAAGCAGGGAGGGGACAAGCGGGGCCGACCGCCGACCCCGAATCGGCCTTGTTTCGAGGGCATTCTGTGGATTCTGAAGACCGGCGCGGCGTGGCATTTTCTGCCCGACGAGTTTCCTTCGCCCTCGACTTGCTGGCGGCGGCTGTGTAGCTTCGACGTACGCCCAACCTTCATCCCCCAAACTCGCTCATCGGCATGACCAACCGTCCCAATCCTCAGGGTCATGTCGCAGGCACAGAAAAACTAAGTGCGCTGGAATTCCCCGATGGGTTATAGTGGGCCGGTGCGCCATCTTGCGGAGGCTCGAAGATGAAGGCCCCTTCTCGTAAGGCTCAAAATTGGTTTGTCGCAATTCTCATCGTAGCTGTTGTTGTTGTCGGTCAGTGTACTTCGTCTGTTCGCTCCGCTTCCGCGTACTTGCAAAAGAAGGAAGCGGACTCGGCAGACCTGAAGCAAGCTGACGACACGCTCGCTAAACTAGTCGTAGACTCTATGTCGTATGCGGCGGACTGCATGAAGGGGCACGAAGGCCCTGCACAAGACTGGCTCGAAGCGGCCCGAAAGGTATTAGAAGCCAACGTTCAGGAGGTCGCACTGCGAGGCGATTATGCGGCTAAGTATGGACCTGACGAAGTACCGTTGGCTCTTAAAGTCGTGCCTAGCTATCGAGTGCGCTATGCCCGTCTGCAAACTGAGCTTGGTGAGGAGCAGCGGCTGCAGCGGGAACGAGTAGGAGAAGCTCGAACCGCCTTAGGCGAGGTCAACCAACGCTGCGAGTTGCGACTTGGAACTTCGTCCAAGTGATAATTAAACATATGACTCTGGAGATGTATTTGTGGTGTCTCAGAAAGACGCTCCCCATCGGAAGGTGAAGTTTTGTCTTGGCATCATCTATTTTCCGCTCTGGCGCGAATGGGGAGACTCCCTATCAGATACAGCGAGGTTTAGGGTATTGATTTTGCAAAGCGTGCTGGTGGGCAACTGGATAGGGGTTTTTGGAACGAGGAGGAAAAAGGTGGGGGCAAAAATGAAACCCCCGATTTCACCTTCAAGCAGGGTTCGAAACCTGTCACATTTTCAAATTAAGGCACTGGGGTGATGTGGGGGCTTTTGCGGCTGATAGACGCACCACCCGTAAAAGGGCGATGGTTTTGCTAGAAATACTCATTTGCCCTTGCACAGAGTAGCTCATCGAACCGTTACATCAAAAGGCCTTACACCTCCCGCTTTCATCTCAAGGCCAAGACGATTCATCCATTGGGAAAAAACAACTGCAATAGAGAGGTCGACAGACGTACACTTTTCTATGTACCCTTGTCTGTCGATAACTGTTCCAGCCTTAAGGTCAACGAGTCGCATCTCGAAATCATGCATTCGCCCCGGTCCTCCTCCAATGCACACGGAAGAAAGTTCGCCATCATCGGATATTACGACTGCATAGTTCGTCTCGATCGGTGAGGCGTATAACGTTTCCAGCCACTTACAGCCTTCTTTTACATCCCAGCATGCTCCTTTAAGGTCGGTCGGTGCAATATCATCGATGACGAAAGGTGCGCTACTGAGCTGAAAGCCATAGGGCGCATGTGAGTCTCCTTTGGCTTGCTTGTCCAAACGCGCGATTTCTAAAGCTCGTGAACCGCTACTGGCTTGGAGCGACGGTGAAAGATGTTTCCGTTGCAAGGTAAGCACCATAATCAATGCGAAGGCTAATAGAAGAAAAGCTAGCTTCAGATATCTTTTCACGACGAGTATCACCTTCTTTCTGGCCTTTAGAACTCAATACCTCTTCGGACATCCACCGCCGTAATCTTAATCCGACCTTTCCTTTTGGCCTCGAAAACAGCATCATAGCACGCTCGTCTCTCCTGTTCGCGACCCTGTTAAACAATGGTCGAGAGCACTCACGACGGTCTGTCAAACGCGTGGGATCAGGGCGATGGGATGCTCGCCGATATGCCTCAGGCAAATGTATCAGAAACGGTCACAATTCACCGCTGGGTTCTGATGAGGCCCCCTCCGCCTGTTTTCTGCTCGGGAGCGGGTGGAAAAGTCCTCGGTTACATGGGGCAGGCTTCGCCGTTCGTTTATTCATGCAGGTTCGAATCTCGTTGACCAGCATCGCGGCCGGTGCTACCGTTATCCACAACAAAAGGAGTGAACCCTTATGGCTAGGGGTCAATTCGTTTTCGCGTTACTCTTCATGGTCGGCCTGTCGCTGACTCCTGCAGCGCAGAACACCATGAGACCCTACAGGCAATATTCCCTTACCGAGGTAATGTCTGACGGCAAAGTGTCGCTTCAGTTTCGGAGCACGGGTGCAAGCAGTGGAGACTCGATGCTTCTCACGATTTCGAAGACTCAGATGGCAGGCGATGACCCACTCTTCATTGGAGTGCCTGCAGGTACACGACTAAACAACGTGAGTGGCACGGGTCAAAGTATGGTTCTCGGTGGCGTGAGGGCAGTAGTTCAAAGCCCTAACTTATATCTTCCAGTTTCTCAAGTCGAATTGTCGGATTACAACCCGCACACTTATATTCTCAGTGCATATTGTGCGGAGTTTTTCAAAGACAACCCGTCAACAGACTCTTCTTTCGCGGTGGGCACTGTCGACCCTATATTGGCCTGCATTCTTGGTGAGGCTCTCAGTCAGGGACTTTCCGTTCAGGCCGCTCAATCGGCTGTCTGGATTTACACAGATAGGGTTACACTGGAGACGGTACAGCACAAATTCTCAGTAAGTCCCATGGACTGGTCTACTGCAAACTCAGTCTCCCAACGCTGCATGTCAATGAACCCACAGGGGCAGCAGAGTTTCACGCCCCAGCAATTGTCCATGCAAGGAACGGCATCCCAGCAGGGCGCGGCTCCAACTTTCGGCACGCAGGAGCAAAGTTTCTGGACTTATGGGGGAACGCTTTACATTTCCCCCGGCCTCGTACGCGTGGTGTATGTTGACAAGAATCCAAAGACCGCGCAAAAACTATCGTGGTCTGCTTCGTGCAGTCAAATAAGAAAGTGGGATAAGGAGGGATATGATTGGTTTCCAGGCAGCAAGGGAGCCATCAGGTTTTGGTTTAACGGAAAAGTAAACGGTCAGAGCTATGTTGGGTTGAGTACGCAAACAAAAGAGGAACAAAACGAGATTGTTAAAGCGCTCTCCAATGCTTGTGGTCAACCTTGGAGGTGAAGTAAATTCCAGATTATAGCAGAGAACTGCAACTCACTGACACCGGAAAAAATGTCTTATTGTTGCTCATACTACCGGGAGTCTGATTTTACTTTTCCACTTTTCACCCAACACTAAACGAGTGCCCAGCTCCCTTTATCATGGATGGTTACACTGTATCGGCGAGTCGATGCTATAGCTCATGCTCACGCTTTTGATATTGAGATGCTCATGGGCAGGAGTTCGTCGTCTGTAGGCATGCTTCATTCGCGTGTAAGCATGCGTAGTTACAGTCACCTAATGCTTTCACTGACGTGTTAATCAGCGGTGCGCAATGTGCAAAACACGCGTTGCTGGTATCGACGCACTTCTGAATTTTCGCCTGCACTATCATGCCCCGCTGATAGCTGTCATTGCAAGGATCAGAAATTGCTGTTGCCTTCTTGGGCTGAACATTTCTTTCCAAGATAATCGACATGCCTGACGCTGCTCGCGAAGCGGTTCCGGGACTAACCGCCGCGGCGTTGGCGAGAGCTTTTGCTTCAACGTCCTTTTGTGATAAGCCATGCGCAGCTAGCAATTTCAGAAACGCCGCGTGCTCGACTGCAGGATCTCCGTACAAATTCGAGAGGATTTGCTGCCACTGAGCCAAAGCTTCGGGATCTTTTCCTTGAAGACGAAGTAGTTCTTGCTGAAGCGCCGTCTGAGCCAGCATAAGCTGTTGCTGTTCGTTCATCAGCGATCGTAGCTCGAGCACATCTGCTACAGCATCAATGACTTTCGTGCCAAGCTCCAGCCATGGCTCGCTTTTCCCCCATACCGCTGCCACAGCTTCGGCAGTCTGTCCCATTGCCTGCAAGTAATCCTGATTGTGAAAGGCCTTTGCACCTTCGAATCCATTCGATCCAATCTTGAAAAGACCAATCATGTCGTCAAGAGGAGTGTATTCCGCTAGATCGACCTTCACACGCGTCATGAGATTGACAATGTCAGCCTGGTTCTCGTCAAGAAGTTCGCTCACCTGCGCCAGGGACTGTTGCGTTTGAGCAATCCCATGTCTAAGCGACTGTTGTTGGTGCGCTTGGCCATACGAGTAAGTAGTCGCAATGGCGGCTGCAATACACACCAATACGATGGCGATTTGGCTCACGCTAAAGAGCGATGTACAAGTGGCAAGTATCAAGGCAAAGAAACGACTGGTTCGCATGTGCGGTGTCTCCTGGTAATTATTCTCGATATCATCGCGGGTCGATCCATGCTCGCAAATCGGGCTAGCGAATTATTATCGGTACCGAAATCCCACTTCTCAGAGAAGGCACAGATAGTCCGCCAATCATGCGCAGCAGTATATTCCGAGTGTTGCACAAAAGGTAGGACCTGAAACACTTTTCTTGCGACTCGGTTCAACTTGCGGTGCTGGTTATGCGGGAGTTGCAGTCGCACGGGTCATTGCCGAAGAATTGAAACTTGACCGGGCAAGGCGAGGATGGTGCAGCCATGCTTGACAAAGCACTTTTGGCCTCGATTGCCCAGCAGATGATGAGCAGCAGCACAGTTAACGTGAACGGAAAACCCGTGCCCGTTCGCCGCACCAGCCGACATCGGCTAAGAACGCTGCCTTTCACCATGGACGGGCGGGAATATGAGGCGATTGAGCAAAATCCAGAGAAGCCGAGCCGCTGGGGAGAACTGGCACGTGAGGGACATCAGGTGGTGCAGTTCAAGGACGCGGAGAGCAATCGGCAAAGACGATGAAGAGCCATCCTTTGATAATTAGCCGCGCAGGGCAATGAGTCAATCGAAATTTGCGTGATTTCAGGTCTTAACACTACGCAGCCCTCTGCGTGGTTCAGAAGGGGTCTCCCGAAGGAGTCAGATCTGCTTTCTTTTCGAGTGCCAAATTTAAGCGTCGTGCTGGTTCGCCCGGCATAGGTTGCGAACCAGACGCCCTTTGTGCCTCGCCGCACTGGACACAGAGAGGCTCGGGTTGTTGGTTTTGCAAAGCACCGGTGAGCAAGCGATGTGTGGCTCCGAAGGTTCACCGCACTCTTGGCGTCACGCAGCGGTCGGTTTGTTGATACTCGACCAGCATCAGATTGTCCAGTTCAAGGACGTGGAAGCCAGGTGACGAAACTTGCATACCGTGGTCTCGTCCGGCACCGGCTCGTGACCCAGATCGATGCACACAAAGCTACGCATCACCGCCGAGTCGTCCAACACCTCTTCCACCCGCCGGGTCCGACAGATTGAACCATTGCTGCAAAAAGTAAAGGCGTAGCATGCGCTCCAAACCCACGGGCGCCCGTTGCCGCCCTTCGGTAGTAGGGCTAGGGCTCGATCAGGGCGCACAGCTTACCCCAAGGCACCACCTGCTCCATTTCTTCCAGAAACAATGCCCGCCGCGTCTTCTTCGCGTAACGCTCGAATCCGTTCATCATCGCCAGTGTCCTCTGCTTCATCTGCTGACGCTGTAGCCGCATTCGCGGTGGAAAAGGTTCATTCTAGCTGTGATCGCGTTCGCTTGCCTCGTCGGCTTAGCACACGCTCAGGATGATGGCGGTGGCGGCGACTTCAGTGTCAATTCCAGTGATTACACCTACAACGGCTCCAACGGGTGTGCCATGGGATACTGCGACACGGCCCCCAGTCCCGTAGGCGACTCGTCTGCGTCCTCGCAGTTCACATGGCAGGATGGAGTATCTATTCCAACAAGTCAGCTTCAATCAGAGGCAAGTTCGTTGCAGGGGGCATTGTCAGCCTTGGCGGGCAGTGCCGACTCAGGTGCGAACGCTGCTTCGAGCCCTGTTGCAACATCGGATGGGACCGTTGCGGGTTTGCAACCGAGCCCGGTTACGCCGCCCGCCCCAGCAGCTTTGTTTCCTAACGGTCCAGAGATAGTTCCGGGATACTATGCCCCGTGGGCGATCGAGCCGGATCTCCAAGCTTTTCGAGACTCTGTGGAAAGCCTCCCCGGTCCACACCGGACTGCCACCGGCGGAGAGGTGGACGACGCACTTGAAAACAAGCCTCCGCAACTACCCTCGTCTTTAGACGAGATCACCGTAAGTGAGGCCGACGTGGCCGGGAGTTATATAAACGGCAATCCGCAAAGTGCCATCACGAACAACAGCATCCAAGATCTGCTGAGCTGGCAGATGATGCAGCAGATGTTCGCGAGCATGAACCTACCGACCAGCGGCAGCAGTGCCAGCACCTCTGCATCACAGAGGGTCGCGCCGGGAACCAATTCAGCTACTTCGGCTAACGGGACAGCGTCGACAATTGTTAGTTCAACGGGTCCTGCTAAGGGAACTACGTCGTCGGCGAACTCCAGCGGCCCTACCAACGTCACTACATCGCAGGGAACGATTTTATCCACCACCCAAAGCTCGTCGTCAACCGGCTTGTGCCCCAACCCCGCGGCGGTTGCGAGTATGACCGGACCCGCACCAGGTCACAATGTTACGTCGGCCTCCAGTCCCGATTGCCCTGGTTGTGTAATTAGCCAAAATGCACCAAACAGTTATATTCCTTTCTTGATTCCTTGCAGCCAAGTTCCGGCGACTCCGTCTGCGGCCATGCACGAAGCCACACCGAGAAGCGCTGGCCAGCAGACGCCATCTGCGAGCACTGTCCAGGGTTCACAGGCTCAAGCTTCCAGCCAGAAGGCTACACAACGAGCTGAAGTGTCAACTGCGACAACGCCCTCGAACACGACAACAACTGCACCTAACGTTGCTTCAACACCCCAGGCTACGAAGCTTTATGCGCCGAGCGCGAGTTCCTCGAGCAAGGCTGCAAGTCTGCATGCTCAGCCTCTGACAGGCAAGAGCTCCGTCTCTGTGTCCGCCCAGGTGACTGCACCACCGAATAACGAGGGCAGCAATATCAACCCCGCTGCCAAGCAGACGCATAGATCAGTTGCCGGAGGAAATTGGAGACCCCCCGGTGACAGTAGCCCACCATTCCTCTTCAGGTCACAACCAGCAGGCAGCCTGCAAACGAAAGTGGAGGAGCCCTCCTTCGACAGTCACGTCTCCTCAGAGCGCACATCTTACAAGAGCTCCAATATTCCGCAAGCCAATGCCACCGGTCTTCCAAATCCTGACAAACCCAGACTTTTTCAGCAGGCTGTCGTTGCGCCCGGCGGCGCGAGCAAGAACTCTAATGTCGGTAGCACGCATCACACACAACAGAGCAAGTCTCCCGAGATGCAGACAAGCAAGCTACCCTGGAATTCGGCGCAGAACCGCTTTGCAAGCGGCAACACAATCCAGACTCGAGTCAATCGTCCGATTTCTACACCAGCAAACTTTAGGCCCTACGGAGCTAGCCTTCCTCCACAAATAGCAAACCGAGTCGACCAGGTTTCAAGGGTCTCGATCGAGGAAAAAGCCGAAGCTAAGGGAAGTCCAAGCTTCACCTGGAAGGGTCGGTATGCGAAAGCGAGCTCTGCCTCGTCTGCCATGCCGATAGCTCCCAGTACGAATCTCTTGCGTGGAAAGAGGCCGTTTAAGGTGGCCCAGGTAAACCGCGTGCTTCCGGTAGTGCAACCTGTGTCGAATCCGGAGAGGCAGATGTACCGCGTTCCGCAACCAGTGCAGAGATTCCCGGTTACCGCGCAGGTACAATACCAGTCGAACCCGCCTGTTCAGGTCCACCAATTTGCGCAGCCCGCACAGACCATCCACGTTGCCGGTCCGGTTCAGACACAAGTTCTCCGGCCCGTTCAGACACTTCAGATCATTACACCAGTGCAACACGTGGCGAATCCGCCTGTTCAGACGTATCAAGTGCGGGTGCCGATTCAAACATATGAGATGAATTCTCCAATGGAAACATATCATGCGGTACCTCTGCAACAGGCACCCCAACTGCTGGGTCCCGTCCAAACCGTCCCGCTTCAGGCATCCGAACCTCCGCGTGTCGTGGCATCCAGTCCCGTTCATACGATGCCGGCACCGGTTGCGGCTCCGAAGTATGTACCTGCGCCGACACCGGCTTATAGGCCGACTATTACTTTTCCAAGGCGGTAACGGATGTACGAGATCAACGAGCCAAGAATCTGAGAGTTCTTAACCTCAGTAGCCGTGAGGCGATTAGTACCGGTTGTGGCATTGTTCGGAGCAATACGATGATTGGGAAGGCGACAGAAAGAGATGAACACAACTTATCGGGTCTGTCCGCAATGTAGCGCCCAGAACTCGTCTCAAAACACAACCTGTGATTTTTGTAACGCTTCGCTCGAGGCCTTGCCAGAAGTCACAGCGTCCTCAGGTTGGAGCTATTTGGTCACCGATGCTGAGAAGCAAATTAAGACCTCACGAAACGTCTTATTCGTGTTGGCTGCTGCAAATCTCGTGGCCGGTCTAATTAATTATCTGCAATTCGAGTCGCCGCGAGTTTTTCTCATCCGAATCGTGGGAGGAGTAGTTTATGGGATCCTATCCTTGGTACTCAACTTGCGGACTGTTGTTACTGTCTGCACGATTGCGGCGGTACTCCTCAGTCTCGATTTGGTCGCCTCCATTGTTTTTGCCCACCCTGCTGGACTGGAATTCTTCACAGCCCCTATTGTGAAAGGGCTCTTTATAGCTGCGATGCTTCGAGGACGCCGTGCCGCCCAAGTGATTTCGCAGAGTTAACGCTTCGCCTAGATGGACAGTCAGGGAGCACGCGAGTTCCCTTGAGTTAGATAGTTTGGGGGTTGTTGAGAGTTACAATAAGAGTGAGGATGTCGGTATATAGTATAGATGACTGAGCGGGCGGCAGGGGGACTGCGGATTGAACACAGGTTTAGTCATTGCGCCTCACAAGTAACAGATTGGTAATCGTCTAATTGCCCACGCACTTTGCCCTGCGTGGACGGTGGCACCGTAGCGGTCGGTTGTTGGGCGCACCATCGACCTATGTTTCGGCAATAGTCGTCATAGTCCATGCCGAGCTTCTTGTGCAACGTCGACTCGCCCCGTGCGCACCCCGCAGCAGGCCGTGGCAATCTCCATCAATCAAATTGCAAATTGTGAAGCTTCCAGATGTCGACCAAAAGGGTAACCGTGTTGGTTCTTTTCTTCCATCCACACGCGAATAATGTGACCGGTCGCGATCATGACATCGATTATGAATGACACTCTCCCGTGTTGCGGGTCGTACCAGCGTTCGCAGTGGATTTCGTAACCCTCCCAAATCCTCGCCTCCGTCAACCGAGTGGCTATTACCTGCACAAGACTGACAGGATACCCAAGAAACGTCGCTACGCGGTCGGGATAGGGCTCCACGAAATCGGACGCGAGCAGAACCATCGCCGTTCTTGCGCTCGACCATCTTCCAGAAGCATTGAAGAAGGAAGTTAGTGCTGGCCGAATGTACATCGGCGGATGGATTTGCTGGCCAATTGCTGGCCATTGGTCTGCAAACCACATGAGCGAGCGCAAAACAGACCGGGCTAAAGCAAACAAAATACGTTGGGAACAGTGAGCACGAACAGGGCAGGTAGATTTAGCAAACCGCAGCATTCAGCCACTCTGCCACCTCTCCGTCGTTTGCTTCCAACAGTTTACCACGATATGCTGCAGTGCGCTGCTGGCCACTTGCTGACCGGATAGGCCACAAAGACTTGGCTCCGTTTGCAGTTAAAACCTGTAAGGCCAGCAGAATTAATAACATCAAATCACGGCGATGATCCGCGCAGTCGGGAAAACCGCCGCCATCATCGCGCACCACGGTAGAGGTCAGGGGTTCGAGTCTCCTCGTCCCTGCCGTTCTTTTCAATTCCTTAGCTTCTCCGACTTCTTGCCGGGAGATTACAGATGGCTCCATTAAGCGCCCACTCCGTGCCCGTCCTGCCGGCAGGGCGAGTACATTCCCTTACTTCACAGGAGAGGACTTCGGGCCCCTGCACTTTGGACCTTTGGCAAGAAGAGATGCGTACACTGATCGACCCCAATTTTGCTGACGAGGGAATTGCTGGCCCATTGCCCGTTTCATCAACGAGAGCATCACGCTTAGTGCACTTGTGTAACGCTTGGTACAGACACGGTACTCGTAGGGAATCCAGTTGTCAGATGCACAACGGCCAAAAAACTCGCGCTACTTCCGTACTCGATCTTTACCATGGTACGTTTTCTTTCTTTGGTGACTGACAGGCCCTTGCCTTCGGTTGTGCTTGGCAAGATCTCAAGCTCGTGCTGCCCGCTTGAGACTCGCACTGAGAAGGTTTGATCGCGCACATCTCCGTTGTCAAGCACCTGCTTCCCGTCCACCCACACAGTGGCGCCCAGCTTGAAAACAGGAGCGATGTTGTCGCTTGTAAATGTTATTCTCAGAATTCCAAAGTCGTCGCGGGGGTCATACCATTTGATCCCATCCCGCTCCACGATGGCCCAGATCTGGCTTTGAGGTACCGTACCATTGAGCGAGGCCGCAAATAGAATGCGCTGGAGTTGCGCGGGTAAGGGTCTATCCGCCAAGTAGTATTGCTCATTCGGACGTGGCACTCCCCGGCCATGATCCAGACATACGGTATGAAAAGGAATCACTATTACTGCATGGGGAGCAACAAGCACCCAATCACGCCGAGAGTACGCAGCGGGTGACCTCGTGTGTGGGAGTTGAATCGACATCAAACTTGCTGAGGCGAGCAGAACTGGCGAATCCAACCGCGTTGCACCGACAAACGTTCCTTGGACAGGTGAAACCAGGCCCAGACGCTGGGACCCGGAACTGCCGCTGCCGGGAATTAGGTATGCACCACTGGCATTGAGAGCAAGCCACTCATTCGACATACTAACGATCTGAACATTTGCCTGTGAATACCCATTTATGGCATCAGCTGTGATTTTAGCTGCGCCGCTTTTCACAGCATCGGCAGGCGTCGTCACACGAATCCCCAGCTGAGACATTGCCCTCTGAAACTCGAGCACTCGTGGATCTACGTCGAGATATCCTGGAGGTGTCGGCGGCGTATCAGGAACTGGATCGCCTTGAAGCTTTCTTATCCAGTAATCCCGAAGGCTATCGAGGGCCTCTCGTCGTTGGTCGAGTTCTTCCCGCTGAATTTGATCTTCATGGATCGCAAATAGGTCGAAGATAGTGTCGATTATCGCTGGGGCTTCTTTGAGTACTCCCTTTCCAATCTCGGCCGGTAGTTCGTTCAGGAGGTCCTTGCCATATTCCTTGGTGAGATTCGATACTAATTGGTTCACCATTTGATCGTATGCATTATCAACGACGACTTGCGCGGCTTGCTTGCTCGCATCATCGGCATCGTCTGACATCAGTATTTTTCGTGCATCATTGATTATCTTCAACGCCTTAGGTAATCCAAAGGTCGCATCGGCAATTTGCTTATAAACGTCGTAAAGATGATCCTGTACTTGCTGTTGGTATTCCAGTTCATCACCACTTAGCTGTGCGTACGCCCGCTGGATCTTCAGCAGTTCGGCGCGGGCATCCGCGTTGGTTCGAACGACTTGCGCTGTAGCCTTCACTACAAATGGCTGAAGTCCTAACAGAGGTACGACTAGACACAAAGCCACGCATTTCACGATGCCATTTGTCCGCTTGGGACTCATAGGGATCAAACCCTTCCTGCGTCGGCCCCGATGTTACATCTACTAACGTGACGTCATATACTTAAGTCACTCAGCGAAGGCGCTGGATATAAAAGGCTTCAGAGTATTGCACACCCGATTGATAGTCCTGAACACCGTAGAAAGGTCTAATGGTGTTGCCAGGAATATCGGCTGCTACCGAGTAGTGCCCTGGAACGAGACCAACCGTACGAGATCCGCCTGCTGGAATCTGCAACGTGTGACTTACCGGGCCTGCGAGGTATACATGGATGCCATAACCTGTGTTGTTCTGCACTGTCATGGAGGTCGCATCTCCCCTACCTGTGTGAGCTGCCTCAGCCTGGGGCATTGCTTCATGAGGCCCGCTTCGAATGCGATTCACAGCGTTTCTTGCGGCCTGCGCCTCCTCGGAATCCGAGGAGGACGAGGGTAGTGCACTTTCTCCTTGCCCTTGGGTCTTTGGCACCACTGACGGAATCAGCGCTTGGAATATGTTGGTGCTTGCGTTGTGCTGAGAGTTTGACAGGTTCTTGGCAAATATGGCGTTGTTGGGGTTCTCCTGTGATGCTCGTTGGAACTCTGCAATAGCGGCAGTCGTGTTGCCGGCGCGAATGTAAAGTGCGCCCAGATTATTGTGTGCTTCCGCCAGTTGAGGATTCTTGCTCAAGGCGCCCAAGAAGTTTTGCTTCGCTGGATCCAGAAGATTCTTGGCAAGATATGCACATCCGAGATCAAATTGTGCTGCCGCATTATCTGGATCAACTTTGATGGCTTCCTGAAAGCTCTGGATTGCCTCATCAACATGGCCTGTCAGCAGCTGGATGCCTCCTATGACAAGCAGCGCATGTATCGTTTTTGCTTGATCTTGGGGCAATTTCTTAATTGTCTCGCCAGCTTGGTCATATTCTTTCTGCTCGACTTGCATTGCGGCTAAAGCAGTGCGGGCTTCACCCATATCAGGATGGTCGCGCAGGGCGTCTTCTATCATTCTGATCGATTCCTGAGTCTTTCCTTGTTGGTATTTCAGACGCGCATCGTTGTAAGCAATGACTGGGTCATCAGGAGCAGCCTGATGTGCTCTGTCCAGCAGTTTGGCCCCGTCGTCGAGATCACCATTGGCAGCCCGCATTATTCCCAAGTCATTAAGCGCCTTCGGATCATTTGGGTGTTGCCGTAGGAAATGCTCGGCCTGTTCCATTTCGTTCGCGGAGCTCACTGCGCCTGAACTTGGGAGCGGACCGCCTCGGAAAGCAATTCCCGGAGGTATTTGGACAATCGGCCCCGAGTACTTGATTAATGGTTCCTGCCTGCACGAGACGGAGGCCACAACAAAACACCATAATAGGCACGCGCGAATCCGAATCGTCAGCATATGGCTATCCCTCCCTCGTGGACAGTAGGCCTCGCGACAAAAAGCAACCAAGCGCAACTGGCGATGATTTTCAACCTCACTGACTACATTCGGTGATACGCTCGTGAAGAGCCTGACATACCATATGCTTCGGAGCCCAATGTCGTTTAAGAGTTTTCTCCCATTGGTACGAACCATCGACGCGCCGATCCATCGTGTGATTGTGGCCATTCCTCTCATTAGAGAGACGCACACGCGCCTGACCTCGCCGGTGGTCTCGATGGTCCTTAACCTAACCAGCAGCGCCATACCTCAGTGAGACCAGGCACCGGAGAAGACCGCTGCGCGGGATCTTCCCACAGGCACCTCGTATGTGCGGTGCCTCGCCGACCGGGTACTGCGCAGCCAATACTTCGGTCCACGACCTATCCAGCTTCAGACATTCACAGCGAGCGAGCCCAACAAGTAAGACACTTTTAACATTAGTGAAACTGGTAAAAAACGCCCACGCCCACCGTTACAAACCCGTGGCTACTAGTTGTGACTACGAAAGGATTCCCGTTCGCCAGCGTGATGCCAGGGGCGATGCGTCTTATCGAGTCGGTAGGAAGCCAGTAACCATCCCCCCCAATGCGAAGGCCTAATTTAGAGTGCTTCGCACTAGACCGCATCGTCCACAACACCCCGCCACCAAACTGAACAAGCAAATCGTTATTCGAAGATGCGACTGTGCCACTGTTGTTGCAGATGATGTTTCCAAAACAGTTATTGGTTGTTGAGCTATTCTCATGGAGTGCACCGAGGCCCGCGTGTAGGAATGGAACCCACCGATAGGAGGTAGCAACTTTATACTGAAGTCCTCCTCCATACATGTAGAAATTTCGGGAGTTGACCTGCCGTACACCATCTCCAGAGGGATCGGAAGCTACGGCACTCCTCGTGTCGCCGAATATGTAGCTGTAGTCAAAGTACACACCAAAGTGTCGCTTGAAGGAGACAGATATGCCGCCTCCCAATGCTGGCTGTGCCGAGCGCTCTCCGCTATCGCCCACCGCAGTGTTGATATTGTTGTTTTGATCATAGTACGTCAGAGAGGGTACTGCTCGTGCGTATGGAAGAAAGAATACGCCAGAGAATGTTCCATGTACCTCGGTTTCGGTCGACTGAGCCAACATTGCCGTCGATAGCATTCCCAGCGTCACTACACATAGAACCAGAAAACGAGTGGATCGCATCGCCTACTCTCCTTTCATCTGTGGCAAGGTGGGGAGCGCGCGCCCTTGTCACGCTCAGCTACAGCGTCTTATCGCGCACTCCATATATGTGTTTTGATGGACGAACATTTCACGGCATCATGAGAATGTTGGGTCCGGCAGCGGTGAAGCAGTATTGGGCACCAACCAATTGAGGGCTGCGGTGCCGACTCAGTCGAAGACACACGGCAGAGTCTGCATCACTAAACCGACACAAATTAGAAAGTTGGGCTTCGCGTGGGCCTTACTCCAGAGGCGTCGAACGGCATGTAACCCAGAGCGAATAGACGCCAGCACCACGTTCAAGAGTGAACAGGGAGCGTTTCAGAAGCATTCTCTTATCTCTTCCGCAAGAGAGAGATCGTTCCGATTTGCGGTCATGACCCGATACCAGGCCCAAAGAAGTCCGCGTCTGCGGTCAAACTGGACATCCCATTCGCTTCGGCATTTTCGGAAAGCCGTTTCAACTGTCGACGTGACCGCGGCAGTCAGGTCCGTTGCCGTCGGAGCCTCCGTCGCCGACTCTCCCCTAAAGAATATAGTCAATCCGATGCTGCCTTCGGTTACATCCCCCCTGCCTCAGGGGCTGTCTTCTGGAGTTCATGCAAGCGCCAGCTGGTGACCCAGGCCTTAATAGTGGTTAAAGCGGTCGCACCTTCATCGCACAATCGGTAATTGAGGAAAATTTAATTGAAATGTTTTATTGGGAGAACCCATTAATAGGCTTAAACGTGCAAACGTGCAGCATCGCCAATTCGCTCTCCGCGCGGTGAGTAGGCGCGACGGATCGTCGGCGGCGCCGGCGCGGCCCTAAGGAGCCGCTAATGAAATCGGGTGTCTGGATTATACTCGCACCGCTCCTCACGCTCCTTTGCGCCTTCTTGCCGATGTCGGCTGGAAATGCTCCCTTGCAGATCAAGGTTACCCGTGAGGCAACGGTTTCCGACCAACAGAACCAGGTGCGGGTCGTAGTCGCCGCCACGGACCAGGACGGACACGCCATCAAGAATCTCACGGCGGAGCAGTTTGGTCTTTCGGTTGACGGCGTCAGCGCGAATGTTTCTAACGTAGAGCCAACGACCTCCAACGACCAGCCACTGGCAGTAGTGCTGGCAATGGACGTCAGCGGCAGCATGGCCAAGGCTCGCGCCTTCGATGCCGCGCGGGACGCGGCCCTTGCCTTCGTAGGTCGACTAGGCCCGGGGGACCGCGTGAGCTTGATTAGTTTTGGGGATTCAGCGAAACGGCTCACAGGATTCACCGGTGACAGAGCCGAGATTCGGCAAGTCTTCGGCACTCTCAAAGCTGCGGACCAGAAAACTCTCCTGTACGAGGGGATATTCAAAGCCGCGGAGCAAGTGGCTCAAGCCGGTACGGGCAAGGTGGTGGTGATTGTATTGACGGATGGAAAGGATGAAGGCAGCAATATCACCCTCGAAGATGCCACCAGAAAAGCTCAAGCCAACGCGGTGCCAGTGTACACGTTGGGCTTCGGTCCTCAGTCAGACGCGAAAACACTGAGGCGAATATCCGAATTGACTGGGGGCGAGTACCGCTACGCGCCCACGGCGAGCGAGTTGCCGGGTCTCTACAAGGCTATCTGGGAGCAATTGAAGGATGCGTACGCGGTTGAGGGGGATACACAGGTCCTCCATCCCGGATCGCACAAAATTAGCGTGATGTTGAATTACCGTGACCAGCAGCTGGTGGACACCACTGGTGTGACCATTCCGCGCCCTCCATTGCCTCGGTGGGTCGTCGTCACGGCGAGTGTGGTTGTCTTCTTTGCCTTGTTGTTGGCGTGTGTTGGATGGGCTGTTACGCGCCAAACAAGGAGCAAGAAGTTGGTAGGGGTGACACCTGCGCAGTCTCCAATTTGGATCGATGTGGTGGAGGGTTCACAACGGTCTCGCCGCTTGCGGATGCTGGGCAAGTCGCTACGAATCGGCAGGGCCACCGACTGTGACCTGAGGAGTGACGATCCGTCGATGGGAGCCCATCATGCCGAGATCGTTATGGAGGGTAGTGCGGTGTCGCTGACCGACGGCGGCAGTGAGTTCCCGACTTTGCTGAATGGGAACCGGTTGAGGCCGATTCAGAGCGTGCGTCTGAGAGACGGTGACCGGATTACAACCGGCTCTACTGTTTTTGTATTTTGTGACCAGCGCCAGCGTTCTTCGCAGACAACTCGAGACACGGCGGCGGTTGCGATGAAGCGTTAGGTGACAGGTAAGCGCGGTACTTGCAGACTGCAGTGAGAATTCAAATCAAGGAGCCAGGTTATGGGACGCAAAGATCGTGAAGGTTGGAAGGATGACAGCGACGCGGATAGTTCTTCGTTCCGCTCTGGTGGTGCCGGTTCGTCCTTATTCGGTGGGGTATACCGCGAACCCCGAGGCACTGAGCCGTGGGATGGGGCCCCTGCTGCCGACGGAGTGTTTAGGGAGGGCCGACCAACAACCATCCCGGACACCCTTCAGGAACTGTACGCGATTCTGGTCGTGCTTAACGGACCACGACGCTTCGATCTCCATCGTATCGGTCAGCGGAAGGCGACGATCGGAAGGGACTCTACTGACATAGTGCTGGAAGACTCTGCCGTGGGACGTCAACACGCGGTCATTACCGTAGCTGGCGACGATAAGAGCGATGCGGAGTTTCGCATACTCGACCGCGGCGCTGATGGTCTTCCTAGCAAGACGGGCACACTCGTGAACCGGCGTCATATTACTGAGGCCGTATTGCACGACCGCGATCACATTCAGGTGGGAGAAACCCAGCTTCTTTTTGTGCAGATTTGGCCGGTGAGTTCGTAGGGGGTTGCCATGCCACTGAAAGTTGTACTTCTGGGAAAGAATGGCGGTTCGCGTTCACGGGCTAAAGATCCTCCGACGGCCTGGGCAGCCAGCTATACCGGACCGCGGCAAGAAAACCAGGATTACTACGGGCGCGCCGACCAGGAAACGCCCCACTATGACTGGCAAGACCGAGGCTGTATCTACGTGCTGGCCGACGGCATGGGAGGACTGGCCGCGGGCGCGAAGGCTGCACGCATGGCCGTAAAGGAGGTTATCGAGCAGTACAGCAAAGGCGCCAAAGATGCACCTGTGGCACAGAACCTTACGGAAGCGATACAGAAAGCCAACCGCAAGATCTATGCCGCTGGACAGGGCAAGGGCGGCCGCATGGGAAGCACCATTGTAGTTTGTGTTCTCAAGGATGGCAGTGCCACGATTGCTCATGCGGGTGACAGCCGAGCATATGTGCTCAGCAATGGCAAATTGGATCGCCTCACGACGGACCACCTCTATGCCAAGGAAGTGTTGGGGATCGCGAATGACGATGATGCCAAGAAAAATGCGGAGGGGCACAAAATAACTCGGGCCTTGGGCAAGGATCCTGAGATCCAAATCGAACCCGGGGAGGGTGGGTATGGTCCGGAAGATCGTTTTTTGTTGTGCTCCGATGGCTTCAGCGAAGTTCTGGAAGAGGACGAAATAAAGGAGTGCCTGTCGGAACCCACCCCAGAGAAGGCTGTGCACGCTCTGATTTCGTCGGCGGGTAGCCGTCTCACAGACAACGCGACGGCGGTGGTGGCCTTCGCCTCGGGGAGAAAGCTACGTCGCCGGCAGAAGGTCAAGAAGAGCTTCCTTGTACTGGCCTTGTTGTTCATGGCTGCAGCCTTGGGAGCAGGCGGTTGGTGGGGCTGGAACCATGAGGGAAAGGGAATCTTTGATGAATTGGCCGGTCGCACGACTAAAGGAGGCGGGGAAAAGTCGTTCACTGTCTCGAAGACGGAACTCACGTTCGACCCGCAACCGATCAAGACCCCGTCCGCTCGCCAGTCCGTGACAGTGCAGAACACGGGCAAATCAGATCTACAGATACAGACGAGTATTGGTGCGAATGAGACCGAGGACTTTACAGTGAGTAGTCAGTGTGAGGATCATCCTGTACCTGCAGGGCAGCAATGCTCCATTGACGTGAGCTTCACTCCGATCCAAGCCGGCAGCCGAACTGGACAGCTCAACATCACCGGCAATAACCACACCGACTCTCTCCATCTGCGAGGAACAGGGACTGAAGAAGAGAAGGCACTCGCTTCCATTGAGAATGATACGGCAAAGCCCATCGTGTTTTGGAAAGAAGGGGATTTAAAGCACTCCAGGTCTCTTCTGCCTAAACGTCGCGACAAATTGGCGTATGACACTCCGCTCACCGGCACGGAAAGGGTGTGCTGGAGGTACAAGACCGACAGAGCGAACCTCCAACGCGCGTGCGTGTTGACCGCGTCGTCGGTACCAATCACAGACAAAGGCACTAGGCCAGTGGCGGTCGTGAATGAGACACAGCATGAAATCACGCCAGTATCGCCGGTGCAGACGGTCCCAGTCTTGAACAAGACCAATCACGACTTTGTCGCTTTGGTTAGTCCCGGGGGGAAGGAGAGAGAGGTTGCTCCGGGTAAGAGCGAGGAGCTTGAGATTCCGGCGAATCCAAAAGATATCTGTTGGAAGTACAAGGGATTTCCGAACAGCGAGTCTAAGTGTCAGCCCTACGCCGCAAAGGCCACGGCCTTCACGGACGATGGCGACCTCATCTGGAATGGCCTGCAAACGCCGGCACCTAAGGTGACAGTGGCAGTCATGAACAAGACCAATCACGACATTGTCGCTTCGGTCAGTCCCGGGGGGAAGGAGAAAGAGATTGCTCCTGCTAAGAGCGAGAAGCTTGAGGTTCCCGAAAATCCGCAGGAGATTTCTTGGAGGTACAAAGGATTTTCGAGCGGTACTGCTAACCGCCAACCCTACGCCGCAAAGGCCACGACCTTCACGGACGATGGCAACATCATCTGGAATGGCCTGCAAACGCCGGCACCTAAGGTGACAGTGGCAGTCATGAACAAGACCAATCACGACATTGTCGCTTCGGTCAGTCCCGGGGGGAAGGAAAAAGAGATTGCTCCTGCTAAGAGCGAGAAGCTTGAGGTTCCTGACAATCCGCAGGAGATTTCTTGGAGGTACAAAGGATTTTCGAGCGGTACTGCTAACCGCCAACCCTACGCCGCAAAGGCCACGACCTTCACGGACGATGGCGACATCATCTGGAGTGGTCTGCAAACGCCGGCGCCTAAGGCGACAGTGGCTGTCGGGAACAAGACCAGCCGGCAGGATCAGACGCCTGCGGCGCAGAAAGTCCAGGTCTTAAACGGAACGAAACACGAAATTACGGCTTGGATTAGGGAGGACGGGACCAAGGAGAAAATTCCACCAGGCAACGGCTGGTTAGAGCTACCCCCAAACCCCAAGAAAGTCTGCTGGGGATACACAGAGTACTCCGAGGACGGGCCTCATTGTGAGCCTTATCAAACGCCGATCGTTGTCAAGGATCAGCACGGTACGGAGCAGGATTATTACTGGAAGGCAATGCAGGAGGTAACGATCAGGAACAAAACTAACCACGAAATAATCTTCTGGGCACAGGGAGACGACGAAAAGAAGTTTACAGTACCTCCGGGAAAAAGTCAGCCAGTTCTTTTCTCAAACTGGAGATCTCGCCCTGCCAAGGTTTGTTGGAGCGAGCAACAAAACCCGCAAGAAAGTCCAGTTGTTCGCAAAGAGCCGCCGTGTAACCTCATAACGAAACATGGGGATCAACTTGAAGTAAAGATCAAATAGTTGAAAGCGACGCGTCCAGCTAGTCGCCTGTTGTTTGTTCGTGGACGATATTGTAGTCGGAGCTTGCCATCACCTGCAATGAAGGAGCGTCACCATGCCGATGCTTAAGTTAGTAGGACTTGAAGGACCGTTACGGGGAAAGAGCCGGTTGTTGACGGAGGGCGAATATTCCATGGGTCGGGACGGGTGCGACGTCACTATACCTGATCCGAAGGTTTCGTCGCGACACGCCCGGCTCGCCGTGGCTAGTACTCACGTCACCATCGAAGACTCGGATTCGCTGAACGGAACGTACGTGAACGATCCCAAGCGGACCAATCGTATTTTCTTCGAGACGCTTCACGACAACGATATGTTCGCGCTGGGACCGAACACCGCATTCGGTATCCACATATTCGATCCGCGCGCGGCGGGGTTCTGGATACGCGCTCTGGCCTGGGTTATAGACACGCTGGTGTTGGTCCCGATAGTGGCCATGGTGGGCTTCTTGATCGGTCTTTTGGTGGCCGCTGTCTATTTGCATTCGGGGGTTGAGTTGACCATCGCGGACCAGGAAAGCATGAAGGCGGTGGCAAAGGTGTTGGGCGAGCTCGGTGGTGTTGTGGTCGGCTTTCTCTACTTTGGGCTCATGAATGGTGCGCGCGGACAGACACTAGGCAAGATGGCCGTTGGCATCAAGATTATCCGTACTAGTGGTCGCGACATCTCCTACGGGACCGCATTTTTGCGCTACTTCATGCAAATCCTGTTGGGATCGCTCTCGCTCGGGATCATGTACATCTTCCTGGCAGCACAGCCTCAGAAGCGGGGCTGGTACGAAATGGCCGCTGACACTCGCGTCGTCTATGTCAAGGATCTGTGATCGGTAAAGCAGGTGGTTCCAATGTTGCAGCGTCGCTCCCGGTTGGGCAAGTACGAAGTGATGCAGTTGCTGGGCAAAGGGGGGATGTCCTTAGTCTATAAGGGACGCAGCCTCGACGATGGCTCCGCCGTAGCATTAAAAGTGCCACACACTCGCCTGCACACTAACCGAGGTGCTATGCGGCAATTCTTTGAAGAAGGAAGGACCCTTGTCCATCTGCACCACCCAAATATCGTGAGTGTGCGAGCCGTGGGGCAGCAGGACGGTGTGCCATATATCGTCATGGAGTACATCGACGGCCTCACGCTCACCGACGAGATCAAAACTCGTGGAATCTTTGCAACTCAGGATGCATGTCGCCTGCTGCGACCGGTAGCAGATGCATTGGACTACAGCCATTCCCAAAAGATCTTTCACTGCGATGTCAAACCGGGAAATATCAAGTTGACAAGAAACCGACAACCGGTGCTAGTGGACTTTGGGATTGTGCAAAGCGCTGGGATTCCTTGGTACGAAGGAAACCCAAGGGGATCAGCCTGGTACATGTCGCCAGAGCAGGCTAGCCGCAAACCGGCGGACGGCCGGAGCGACCAGTATTCCTTGGCAGTCGTTGCCTACGAGATGCTGGCCGGAAGGGTTCCGTTTGACGGCAGTAGCTTGGAGGCAATCGTAGCCTTGCAGCGCGAGGCTCTACCCCCTATCCCCACCGTATGGAGCGAATCGGTGAAGACGGTGATGCGGCGCGCGTTGGAGAAGGATCCGGGAAAACGCTTCTCGTCTTGCGCCGAATTTGTGAACGCGCTGATCTGGGCTCGGTAGAGGTTGCAAGGATGGGAGTTGGTGCAGTCACGATGCTGCAGCGCCACGCTCGACTGGGCAACTACGAGGTCATGGATTTACTGGGCCACGGGGGGATGTCTCTCGTTTACAGAGGTCGGAGTCTGAAAGACGGAGTCCCAGTTGCGGTGAAGATACCGGATCAGCAGCTACTAACCAGCCCGGGCGCCTTGCGGCAGTTCTTTCATGAAGGAAATTCCTTAGTCGGCCTAACCCATCCCAACATAGTCAAGGTACATGCCTGCGGTCAGCAGGACGGGCTGCCATACATCGTGATGCAGTATGTGGATGGAAGCCCGTTGACCGAAGAGATGAAGGCCAGAGACACTCTTGAAATCAATGAAGTGGTGCGCCTTCTTCGACCAGTTGCACTGGCGCTCGACTACATTCACGCCAAGAATATCGTTCATCGAGATGTAAAGCCGGGGAATATTCGGTTGACAAGGGCGGGTGTACCAATCTTGGTCGATTTTGGGATCGTCCAGACCGGGGATGCGACAGTTTGGGATGATGGCAAGCCTCGAGGGTCGGTGTGGTACATGTCTCCCGAGCAGGCGAGTGGGCAGCGGGCTAGCGGGAGGAGCGACCAGTATTCGCTCGCCGTGGTGGCGTACGAGATGCTGTCTGGACGTGTACCGTTTGATGGAGAAAACCAGTACGCGATTGTTCTCCAACAGAGAGATACCAAGCCGCCTATTCCGGAGACGTGGAGCCCTTCATTGAAAGCAGTGATGGAGAAGGTGCTCGAAAAGGATCCGAACAACCGCTATTCCACTTGCATAGAGTTTATTGGAGCACTCTCACGAGCCGGCCAAGAGAAGTCACCAGGGGACAATGACGTCTCAAATACAGAGCGACTGACCGCCGCTGATGTTAGTGTTACGAGAAGGTCGGCACCGGCGACTGAGGCATCGAGACAAGGGCGGAGGACGACGCCGTCCGTCACCGCATCTCCGGCAAAGCCGGTTCCACGCGAGTTACTGGAGCAGTTGCCTTCTCCTGCCACAGCGCCCAGAGGCGGACTACGCCCGGACGCATCTCGACCGTCGCTGACCAACACCGCCACGGTAAGCTCGCGTCGGGTGCGTTCAAGTGGATTCGTAATCCTGCTAGCCGTTGCGTCTGGAGTAGTGATGCTCGGAGGAGCAGTATACTGGCTCCCTCGCCTCACAATCCATACGCCGACGCCACATAGTGAAACCGAGCCGCGGAAGCCTCCGGTCATACCTACCTGGGTGCGGTTGACCGCCTCGCCCAACGGCACAATCCCGAAGGGCCAACAAGTTACCCTCACGTGGTCGACGAATGCTGATCAATTGGAGTTGAGCTCTACAGATACCAGGTGGAGAGTCGAACCTGGCGGGGCGCTAACCGTCAAACCTGACAAGACCGTGACCTACACAATCACAGCCTCAGGTCCGGGCGGGACCAAGACGGACAGCTTGGAGATTACCGTTATCTCCCCGCCTCACAATCCGACACCTAAACCTAAAGCCCCATCAAAGCGTAACCCTAAGAATGACACCGGAAAGCGAGTCTGAGAATGCATCGAAGTGAAGAGTGTGGCTATCGACTCTCCCACCGGCTGTATCTGGCCCGAGTCTTCCTACGTCTCCAGGAGATATCGATTCTGCTCTTCCTAATAGCTTATTGCCTTCGCGAGAGGGCTCACGGCGAAACAGTCAGTTTTACATCTGAGCCCTCGGGAGCTGTTGTTGTTGTTCAGGATGGCCAAAACGAAAAGAGGTGCACCACACCATGTAGCTTAAGATTCCCGGATTATTATTTCGATAAAGATGGCGGCGCCTTTGCAACTGATAAACGTTTGAGCGCCCCGCTAGTCGCGGAGTTCTCAAGAGAAGGATATACGTCAAAGAGAATCAACCTGGCAGAAGAAGCTTCGCACTTATGGCATGCTGATAGCAAAGGTAAACCGCCGACGGATATTCTGAACTGTCCTGGCTGTACCCCAGGGACAAATCGAATCGAAATAAAATACTTCTTCATTCAAAACAATAGGATACCAACCGCACACCTAGAAAGCTTCTTTGATGTTAGCCTCGATGCACTGTCCAGATCTAACTATACGGAGGCCCTTGAAGCCCTTCGGCATGCTACACGAAACCGCGAAGATGCGCCGCGCTACGCCCGAGCAGCCCAAGACCTTAGTCGGGCTGGCCGGAACGAAGATGCCGTTGAATTGTTGGGTATCGCCACACGGCTGGACCCTCATGAAGCCAGCTGGCGATTATTGTTGGGGAACCTTTATTTAAGGCTCAACAACTCCACCCAGGCAGAACATGAGTTCCAGCGACTGGTCGAGGATAGTCCCCAATATCCGGATGCCTGGGCCGCCTTGGGATCACTCCAGGAGAAGCTTGGAGAAGAATCAGAGGCGATTGCCTCCTACGAAAAGCTGTTGGCGCTGAGCCCGGCGAGCGCGGAAGGGCGAGATGCTCTAGGTGCTTTGTATTTCGTCCGAGCCAAGTCGCGAATGAAACAGCGTCAATTCGAGAATGCCGCTGGAGACTTCGCTCTCGCTTCCACGTATGCTTCCAGATTAACCGCTGAGGCCGGTCGATTCGAGGTTGAAGCATATCAAGACTCTGGAGCATTCGACAAAGCTCGCCAATCGTCTCGCAACACTGTTACGAAAATATTACACCGCCACCCGTCTACAGCAACCGACTACGCAACACTTGGCCAGTGCTACATCGTGACCGGTCAATACAACAACGCGCTGGAAGCCTTTCAAGAGGCTCTCAAGCTTCGTGAGCGACCCACGGTTGAAGACTATGTAGATCTTGCATGGGTGCACAACACGCTGGAACAGTTTCGTGATGCTCTCTCTGTCGCGTTGAAGGCCGTGGGACAAGGTCTTTCGGACCCAGGAATCTATGCGGCCCAGTGTCGCGCATATCTCGGTCTCAAGCAGGACCTAGACTCAGATCCGGCGAAACAGGCTGTCGCGACCGACGCCTGCACCAAGGCCTCACAGATGCAGCCTGGAGAAATCGAAAGCTCCTACTTTCTGGCTATTATCTCCAAAGACTCCACCCGCGCTAACCGCTTATTCGAGGCAGTTTCCCGGCAATCGGTTACGCCAAAGCACGCCGATTACGATTACTACTTGCGCGGCAATGCCCAGAGGAACCTCGGTCATTACCAGGTCGCCGCCACGGAGTATCTTCAGTCGCTCCGCATAAATCCGCAATTCCTTGCGGCAGCATTCAATCTGTCTCTCGTTTATGCAACGGATCACAAGTGCGCTGCTGCCCAGAGAGTCCTGGAGGAGGTGAAACTCGAGAGTCCGCAGGAAGGCAGTGATCTTGCTAGCAAACTCCAATCCCTGTGTCCGTAGCAAGTAGCAGACTATGGATGCTTAAACGGGGCGCACGACAAGCCGTCCGCGCCCGCTGCGCGCGAGCTCTGGAGCGCGTTCCGTCTGCGGTTAAGCAATTCGCCGACCACAATAGCTATCAACCAACCCCAAGTGCGGACAGATGTCGCGGAGGAAAAGACAATGAGATCTACTCGCAAGATTGCGCGGGTTTATCGTGCTCTGATGTGTCTCGTACTTTTGCTTGCGGGCGTTTCCCGCATTTCGAGAGCACAACAATATCCAAACACCATCAGGTTCGTGAACCAGTCGGGCGAAAACGCGATGGTCAAACTGATAGGCCCGATCAGATTGAGCGTTTTAGTCCCGAATGCGGGTAGCAGCACCGTAAATGTGCCAGGCGGGATCTATTACATCTTGACCAGATACTGCGGACGTCAGGGCACGTGCCGGTACTCGAAGGGAGACTCATTCAACGTAACTCAAACCGATACAGAGTATTCAAAAGTTGAAATCACACTACACAAGGTCGCCGGCGGACAATACCACACCCGGGATGCATCGGCGACAGAGTTTAACAGCCAGTGACGACCTAATGCCCTTTGCAAGGGCGCGGCACATTCCTAGCACGGATGATGATGGCGCAGCGAGACCCTTAACTTTCTTTTCTGGCTAGGAACCTTGCAGGTGGTCCCAGTAGATTTCTGTGATCAACATAGAGGCCCATGATTTTGTCATAATCGATAATCCGGAGTAACGCAAGGGGCATACGGACAGAAATCTGAAGGTCGAACTGCTCGGTATATTACTGCTTACGATTGCTGCCAATGGCTGTGGGGGTGGGACGGTGTCCAGCGGCGACACTCCTCCCCCACCGACTCAAACTTCTAACTTGTCGTAGGAAACAACAGATTCCTGTACCAATGGCCAGCAAGTCACATTGAAGTTGTTCGAGACCATAGACCATGCCCAATGACCTACGGACACCATACGGGTTTAGGTTCTAGATTACGACGACGACAACAAATACGGGCTGAACTGCATCACGAACGCAAAGATTTGCGATGGTGCGAGCGTCGCCGGCTACAAAACTCTATGTTGGAGCCTTAGTGAGAACGGCGATCAGCACTGCGCGGATTGCTGTGTCAGGTGTGTCGGCAACCCCCTTCAACCGATTAGCCTGACCTGTTCGTAAGTCGGCTTTAGGCGGCGCAGGCATTGACCCCGAGAAGGACCTGGAGCAGCTTACTTTTGTCACGACCGGTCACCGAATAATCTGCTGTCGACCGGCGTCATCGCACAAGGGGCGTTCAATCAAAAGGAATTCTTGTAAGACATGCGCTCGAAGAGAATTCGGCCTGAGGAGTACCTGCTCTCTTCATCCTGTTGTGTGGGTTCGGGCATGCGGGTGGTGTTTCCCGATCCTGCCACGATTGTGTTCGGAGAGAATAAGGGGCTTAAAAGGCGCAATTGATGTACGCGATAATGGCGCCCAGTCACTGCAATCAAACGAGATCATCAACCTTTTGATTGCGAGTGCTGACAGCGCCCCGCTTTGGAGCGTTCTGGATCAGTTAGGAACTCAGGCCATGATGACAGCCATGCTCGGCGTGCGTTTTCTTTGGGGAACTACGAAGTCATTGAGAAGCGTTTGTTGGCCTCGCACTAGGTGATGAATTTCAGCAATGGCATGACGTTCGATCTGAACGTCGAGACATCCGATACGGTGACAGCCACAAGCTTTTCTTCTCTGGCCAAGACAGGCATGGTGTATAGGAAGATCACGGCTTCGCCTGTGGAACAAGTGCCTCTAGCAAACACCATGATCGGCAGTTCGCAAGACATGTTGCAGTTGCACTTGGGTGCAGATGATCAATGTTTCGAAGCGCTGAATTGAGTGGTATTCAATGCATGGTTGACATCGCCAGAGACCCAGAAGATACTGTCGTGTCCCAGCGGGTTTTTCTAAGTTTCCAAGAAGATCCTGGCAGGAGGTCGCCATGCAGATCGCTGAACTGCTGAAGCGAACCAGGATAGAGCCCATACCCCACTTCACTTTAGCGCCCGGCCACTGCCTGGTATCGTTATCCATTTTGAACGAAACTGTACGGCTGCACGAAGCTTGGCAACCATTATTCAAAGCCCCATCAGTGGATTCACACTCTGCCACTAGATGCTTGATCCGTTTCCTTTGGCATCCGGCGCGTGTAGCCATTATTGCATTCTGGTTTGCGAGTTTGTCGGCCGTGGGACAAACGGCTTCGGCTACGCTAACTGGCATAACTCCCTGTGCAGGCTTCAAGCCTGGTGTAGTGGTCGAAGCCATCGCTGAACGTTCTGAGGGTAAGAGGGCGGGGTTGGCTCAGGGAGACGTTATTCTGGCCTGGGTGCAAGGCGATCAAAGAGGTGAAATCGTGTCGCCATTCGACCTGGCTACTGTAGAGCTTGAGATAGCGCCGCGCGGAACGGTGACGCTTCAGGGGACGACAGGAACAAGAAAGCAAACCTGGGTAGTAGGGCCGGACAAATGGGGTTTAGAAGTGCGTCCCTTGCTTCCGTCCGATCTGTTGTTGCCCTATAACGACGCGCAGCGTCTCGCCAAATCTGAGAAGTTCAATGAGGCCATAGCCCAGTGGCGGTTGGCCGCAGCACTGGCCGGTAGGTACGACTGTTCGTGGTTGTCTGCATGGTTACTCCTCGATGCTGCTGAGATGCTGGTCGACGCGGGCAAAATCAACGACGCCAATGGCGTCTATCAGGAAGCCATTCGCGCAGCAAAGATTACTGGGCCAGTGCCGACTATACAACTTCCTTTAATGATCGGCGACAAGCTCTTCGGGAAACGCGATTTTGCCGCCGCCAAAACATACTATGAACAGGTGGTTTCTGACGGTGAGGCTCTGAGACTAGAAAACCTTGCCTTGGGCAAGGCTGTGACCAACTTGGGCGCTATAGCCTACAACCGCGGCGATCCGGCTAGGGCAGAGCAGTTCTACCACCGGGCGTTCGCCATCGACGAGAAGCTCGCACCCGATAGTCTGGAGGCTGCTACATCTCTCAGCGGTCTGGGCTCTGCCGCTTGGCTTCGCGGAGATCTAAAGGTAGCCGAAGATTACTTCGAGAAAGCATTGCTTCTCAGAAAGAGGCTCGCACCTGGCGGACTCGACGTTGCAACAAGTCTGAACGCTCTCGGAGCGGTTGCAAAACGCCGGGGAGATCTTTCAAAAGCCGAAGACTTAAATCGACAGGCGCTGGCAATCAGAGAGGAACTTGCCCCGGGCAGCCTTGATGTAGCGACAAGTCTCAATAATCTCGGCAATATTGCTCTTAACCGAGGCGATCTTTTTGAGGCAGAGAAGCTGGTTCAACAGGCGCTTAGTCTAAGGAAGAAGCTTGCACCAGACAGTCTCGAGGTTGCTATCTGTCTTGATAATCTCGGCAATATTTCGTGGCCCCGGGGCGATTTGGTCAAGGCGGAGGAGTATCATCAGGACGCTCTAAAGATCAGGCAGCAGCTTGCACCCAATAGCGTGGTGGTCGCGTCGAGCTTAACCGGCCTTGGCATCGTCGCATTCTATCGTGGCGACTTCGTCAAGGCAGAAGATTATTACCATCGCGCTGCAGATATTCAAGAGATGGTTGCGCCCGGAAGCTTGGGCTTCGCAGAGAGTCTGAACAACCTCGGAGTTGTTGACTTAGATCGTGGCGATCTGACTGGGGCCGAAGCTTACTTGCAAAAGTCGTTAGCGATCAAGAGAAAGCTGGCTCCAAATAGCCTCAACGTTGCTGGCACCCTTGATAGCCTTGGTGCACTAGAGATCCTACGCGGTGAAACGACGCAAGCAGAGAATTATCTCAATGAAGCACTAACTATTCACGAAAAGGCCCACTCCGAAAACCTGGCTTTAGCGGACATCGTCGGCAATCTTGCCGTTTTGGCGCGCGATCAAGAAGATCTCCCGAAGGCTAAACAGTATTACGAGCGTGCTCTTGCGATACAAGCAAAGCTGGCTCCCGGAGGGTCACAAGTCGCGGAAACCTTTAACAACTTAGGTGACCTCTCCCGCCGACGCAAGGATTTTGGTAACGCCGAGGAAAACTACCGTCAGGCTGTTGCTATCAGGAAGGCTCTAGGACCCAGTAGTGCCGCATATGGGGAGTCTTTGGCATCTTTGGCCGAGGTCTTCTGGGACGACGGCAATCTGAAAGAGGCCGGACCGCTATTTGAGCAGGCCCTGGATGTCTTAGAGAGTCAGACGGCTCGTTTGGGAGGATCGGGGGAGGTCCGCTCCGATTTTCGCGCCCAACATGCCGGATACTACATGGACTACGTTGATCTTCTGATGCGGCAAAAGCAGCCGGAGCTTGCCTTTGACGTGCTGGAGCGCTCGCGGGCGCAGACACTTTTGGAAACTCTGAGCGAAGCCCACGCCGATATCCATCACGGTGCCGATCCCTCTCTGCTGGGGCGCGAACGGTTGTTGCAGGCAACGCTGCGCGCAAAGACAAACCGTAGAATAGACCTTCTGCAGGAGGGAAAACATACCGAAGAGCTGGCGGCCATCAACAAGGAGATTGACGAGCTGCTGACGGAGTACGGCGAGATCGAAAGCCGGATTCGTGCGACCAGCCCCAGGTACGCTGCCCTGACCCAACCGAAGCCATTAAGCGCCAAAGAAGTGCAGCTGCGACTGCTGGACGCCGATAGCTTGCTGCTGGAATACGCACTAGGCAAGGAGCGGAGCTACGTTTTCGCGCTGACAGCAACTTCGTTGGATGCTTACGAATTGCCAAAACGCGCTGACATTGAGAGCATCGCTCTTCAGCTTCATGATCTGCTGACCTGGGGAAAGGTACGCTTGGCCAAAGCTGAAGCTGATTATCGGATGAAGGCAAGCCAATTGAGCAGGATGGTTATGGGCCCGGTGGCAGGTCGGCTGGGAAGAAAGCGGCTGTTGATTGTGAGCGATGGCGTGCTGCAGTACATACCGTTTGCCATTCTTCCGCTTCCAGATTTGCCGAGCAGAGGGGATGCCAAGGCTTCTAAACAGCCTGCGCCTCTGGTGGCCGAGCACGAGATCGTCAACTTGCCGTCAGCGACGGTACTGGCTGTATTGCGGCTGGAGCAGACGGGACGAGGCGCGGTGCCTCCGAAAGCAGTTGCAGTGCTGGCCGATCCTGTGTTCGACAAGAATGATCCTCGGGTTCATGGGGAGGAGAAACAAGGGCAGTCGGCCAAACATGCCCTCACTGGAGACGATTTACACTGCTCCTTTGAAGGGCGCGCGGCCGAGCCTGCGCCTAAGCCAGATACTGGTTCGTTGTCCGGGGACCGGCTGACGCGCTCGGTGGGCGATGTGGGGTTGCGGGGGAAAGAGGGTGCATCTCTGCCACGCCTGCCCTGTACAAGGCGAGAGGCTGCGGCAATTGTTGCCCTAACCCCCAAGGGACAAGGGCTACAAGCTCTGGACTTTCGGGCCAGCCGAGAGACGGCGACCAGTCCTGAGCTGGCCCAGTTTCGGATCGTACACTTTGCCACCCATGGCCTTCTGGACAGCAAGCACCCGGAGTTGTCCGGACTGGTGTTGTCGCTGGTAGATGAACAGGGCAAGCCACGCAATGGCTTTTTAGACTTGGAAGATGTTTACAATCTGAACCTCCCCGCTGATCTGGTGGTACTGAGCGCGTGTGAGACTGCATTGGGAAAAGAGATTGCCGGAGAGGGTTTGGTTGGACTGACCCGAGGCTTCATGTATGCCGGCGCGCCGCGAGTGATTGCTAGCTTGTGGGAAGTGGATGACGTGGCGACATCAGAACTGATGGCACATTTCTACCGTGGGATTCTGCAGCAAGGAAAGACGCCCGCAGCAGCGCTGCGGCAAGCTCAGCTGGAACTGCGAAAGCAGAAGCGCTGGAATGCTCCATATTATTGGGGGGCTTTCACCCTCCAGGGAGAATGGCGATAACCCAAGAGAGCATTCACTGCTCCATTCACCAGGCCAGAAAAAATGCCGGCTCGTCAACTCCGGACTGTTGTCACGGCGCCATCGATTGCGCCTGCCTCGCGGGAACCTGAACAGCGAGCACCAGACAGCTGGCCCAATCAGGGATTCATGCTGTTCAAAGCAAAGATTCTTTGGCCTGGACGTACATGGACTTACAAGACTTCTAGTGAATCAACTCCGATCCGAACTGACCCGAATCGATCAGGCCATCGTTGCCTTTGGAAGCATAGATTGGCATCGCATCGGCGGCCTGGCCGCGCGCCGAAGGCCAGTAAACGTCGCCCTATGAGCGCTGCTGCTCGCAACCGCATCTCGACGGCGATGAAGCAACGCCCGGCGAAATGGGCTTGCGGGCTCCCTTCAACCAAAGAGTATTCCGCGTCGGGCAACTCAACCGCGCTATCGTAGCGGACGCACTCTAACGTCCGACCAGTACGAACCCTCCCCAGTAATTTGGCAGATCACGGCCGTAGCGCGCCTTAATTCTCCGCCGCATTTCCAGTTGTGCTGCGCG
>Ga0181532_10000366_pt1 | contig 46922 bp, 34 predicted proteins | sample PEATcosm2014_Bin_33_FD_119768 | JGI IMG/M metagenome (GOLD analysis project Ga0181532, IMG submission 119768) | Peatland microbial communities from MTU Mesocosm Facility, Houghton, MI, USA - PEATcosm2014_Bin11_30_metaG | ecosystem: Environmental > Terrestrial > Soil > Wetlands > Peat | place... | reverse complement strand
GTTGCCTCCGTCTTCAGGACGCCAAGAGTGACTCGCCTACACTCTGCGGTGCGCCTCTAGCTCAACGGCAGAGCAACGGACTCTTAATCCGCAGGTTTCGGGTTCAAATCCCGAGGGGCGCACTCGAAACTCCCAGCTAGATGGCCATTTCAGCATTCAGAGTTAGGGGTATCGGGTCGCCCGACTTGGGATTCAACCCAGATACCCTTATCGATACACCTAACCGATACCCTTAATGCATGGGCCGGCCGGCCGAAGATCTAGCCACGCGGTTTGAGCGGTTGGTAGATCGCACGGGCGAGCACCACCTCTGGCTCGGCAGCGTCAATCCCGCTCGTGGAACCGGACGGATCAAGGTGGGCAACGTCGCCATGACTGCTCATCGCGTTGCCTGGGAGTTAGCCAATGGCGCGCTCCCACCCAACGAGCGGGTAGTCGCCTGCACCGCGGATCCTGCCTGCGTGCGGATAGACCACCTCAGCCTGGAGGGCGCGCCAGCAGCAAGCCAAGTGACCCGAGCGAGGGCGCGCAAGGGAGCAGGCTCAATGCGGGTCATTCGGCCCGGGAAGTGGGAACTCCGGGTAACCATCGGTCGCTGGGATGACGGTCGACCTCGATCGCTCACCCGGACCGTCTCAGCGAAGAGTGAGGCAGCTGCGGCTGCTCTCCTGGCGGAATTCAACGATGAAATGAGTAGTTCCCAGCTGCCACAATCTCAGGAACTAAGGGACCTCACGGTGGACGAGGCATTAGATCGATTCCTCGAGGAGTACCTGGCGAGCGAAAAGGGCCGGGCCGAGAAGACGATCACTGACTACCGCAACCTTCACCGACGCTGGTTCTCGCCCACCATCGGTGCCCAGCAGGTGAAGCGGATCGAAAGCGCAACTATGGACCGGCTGTTCGGAGCCATGCGGCGAGCCGGGCTGAGCGCCTCTCGCCTGAATCAGGCCAAGAGCCTCTACGTCCCGTTCTTTCGGTGGGCCAAACGGCGGGGCATGACCACGCACAACCCGATGGCCGAGTTTCAGATGCCGACGAGCACGTACCGCTCCAAGGAGCGAACCCCGCCGGAGATCGAGGAGCTCTCTCTCCTTCTGTCGACCGCGGTCGAAGTGACTCCCGACATCGCTCCGCTCCTGGTGCTCGGGGCCGTCACAGGGATCCGGCGAGGAGAGCTCGTCGGCATCCCAATGTCGGCGGTCGATTGGAGAAGGAACCAGATCACGATCGCCTCGGCCATCACATCGTCGGGGAAGGTCAAAGCGACCAAGACCCGCCGAAGCAGGACCTTCCACGTAGACGCCGAGACAACGGCCATGCTGAAGCGACACCGCGACCAGATGAACAAACGAGCCGCAGCCGCCGAGGTGCAGCTCGCCGACGATGCCTTTCTGTTCAGCCTTGCCCCGGACTGCTCCACGCCTATGCCGCCCGATCACCTCACCAAGAGAGTTGCGGTGCTGAAGGGGTACCTCGGGATTGAGGATAAACACCCGGAGGTCGTCGCCCTTGAAGACGAGGCACTGCGGCTGCGGCGGTCCACTCCCCCAGTTCGCCCAGCCGGGAAACCTGGGCCGCTACCGACTGGTGGTATGTCCTATAGAGAAATCGGATCGGCGTTGGGTCGCAGCGAACGGTGGGCCAACCTGGCCGTGGCGGCCGCCGAACGGCGGGAAGATGCCCAGGCATCTGGTCGGGGCCACCTCGAGTTCGATGGTTCGATCCTCGCCTTGCGGAAGTTCACATCCTCGGAGCTCCTGGATGCCGGATTCAACGTCAGCGTGGTCGCTCAACGGCAGGGACATGGGCCTCAGGTGCTCACCCGTCACTACTCAAAATCGCGAGCCTCTTCGGACAAACGTGCCGCCGAGCACCTTGGTCGCGTCGTGCACGGCAAGAGCTAAGGGCTCGTCAGTTCGGTTTAGGAATCTGTTGGAGGTTGTCTACGGTCTCAGGTGTGGTCTCAGTCGGTCGGCGGCGGGGATCCTCAGCTGCCACTCACTGAGGCTCTCGGCGCATGAACCACAGGTGCGACGTGAGCATTGGGGACTCTTCAATGACCTCGAACCCAAGGTTGATGTAGAAGCTGACATTCTCGGGCTTGGCGGTCTCTAACCATGAGACCCTGCGGTACTGATCGAACTCTTCGCACAACAGCCTCATCGCAGCTCGTCCCATCCCCATCGATTGGAAGCCCGGCTCCACCCCGACCGGACCGACATGCCAGTGGGGCTCATCCAGATCGTGGATGGCGAGAATCGATCCAAGGTGCAGAAATCGATCAGCGTCTGATGCGTCGCTCGGGGGAGCCTCCAACATCCTGACGTCCGGTGGCAGCCTCGAACCCACACAGTGGCCCGGCTCTACCGCGAAAGCGGCGCCAAGTATGCAACCTCCACGACGGACCCCGGCGACCCTTGCACCGTCGCGCGTGCCTCCGAACGTGCTGTAGAGCATCTCCAGACGGACGAGTGGATCGTCGGAGATAGCCATCGTATCTGGACCGTCACGCAATGCTCGAGCAGCGACGCCCACAGCCTGAGAGATCTGGTCGATCTCACTGAGCCAGAGAACTTCAAACTCATCCATCGAACGGTTGTATCACTCTCGTGAGGCTGTTGCGGTGTGATGGAGGTCGCGTTATTTGTACTCCCCAAACGTTGTCTGTCGAAGGTAGTTCGATCAACCGCAAGGACCTGTGAACCTTCAGACCCGATGATAGCCACCTCGAATATTCGCTCCGCGCCAAGGAAGTCATGTCGCTCCTAGGGTGTGTTACGACGATACGATGGGATCTTCGTTGATTCTTCATGACAGATAGCGACTCGCATCAGGGCTTCTCCAGCGCCGCTCCCTTTCGGATTCCACGCGGCCACGATCCCCGGATATCTGGAACTCGAGCTTGTCCACGTGCAATGCCTTGAGAATGGACTGCTCCAAGGGGGTCCTCACACCTTCACCCGACAGTCGGAGCGGCTCCCGTTTCATCACCGATGTATTGGAGATGATGCGCAGTCGGTCCGTCGAGTTAACGGACGCCGAATGGACCATGAAGGGATGGGCCCATACGATCGTCCCCTGACGACCAGTTAACGGCCGGAAGTCGTAGCACCGACTAACGATCGGCTCGATTGGCAACGGAGGTTCCAGGCCTTCGGGGTGATTGGCAAGAAGTCTGGCGACTGGGCTGATCGAGTCAGCGACGACATAGGTGGGGCCTTGCTGCACCGTGACATCGCGCCAAAAGACGATTCCGAGCAGCGCCTGTTCCGGGCTATCCAGAAAATGCCGGAACCAATCACCATCCTTGTGCCATCTGGCATTGGATGATTCCCAGCTCGAGGGGGGCCACCACGGCGTGTGAGGATCCGGAAAGTTCACGATCAAGTTATCCGGGAGACCGTAGAACTTGAGCGTCTCGGCCTCTCCCACGATGTCGAAGAGCGCTTGGGCCGCTTTTGGGGCCGTCGTCTCCAGCGGATAGGCGGTGCTCGCCGGCAGGGAATACCATCCTCGGTCCCACGAACTCCGATCGTGCTCGTCAAAGCCCGCCTCCCGAAGACGCTCGGCGATGACCTTCTCGCAGAAGTCTGACTCGAGAGCATCTTCGACCGCAACCATGCCGGTCCGAAGGAACTTCTCAGCCCATCCTTCTGATTGGCGGTTCATTTGTCTTAGCTGATTTGTCGGATTATCGAACTGGCAGAGTGAACTGATGATGCCCCGGTCCGCGGGTTGTAGTAAAGCCGTCAGGAAGGGTGACGGAGGCCTCCGTTCCGGAAGCCACCTGGACGTCAAGCTCGAATACCTCTCCTTCCAGGCGCCACGCGGCGCTAATCGGCCCATAAGGAGAATCGTGAGAGGCCCGGGCGTGGCGAAGACCTCCTCCGAGAGCTGGGCGGACCTCGAAACGCCGGTAAGTCGGCTCCCCTGGGATGGGTCGAAGTCCTGCGACGTATTGGTGAAGGAACGTGACAACCGCGCCTTTGCTGTAATGGTTCAGGGATCCTTGGCCATTCTTGTCGAGTCCCTCCCAGTTTTCCCAGACCGTTGTGGATCCGGCCTCGATCATGTAAAGCCACGATGGGAGACGGGTTTGCAGCAGTAGCTCGAATGCGACATCGGCATGGCCATGGTCAGCGAGGACAGGAAGGAGGAACGGCGTGGCGAGAAAGCCGGTCCCGACCGTCGTGCCTGCCGCGCGGATGGTCTTGACGAGCTCATCCGCTACGCGTTTCATTTCGTTATCGTTCACGAGCCCGAATGCGATGGCGCGGACCAAGTTGGCCTGGGTCGCCCGCCGAATAGTGCCGTCCAGGTCAATGAACTCGGACCGCCATGCCGCGCGGACCTGGGCCGCCTGAGATCGGTATTCGACGGTATCGGAACCTCGTCCGATCAGCGCCGCTATTTCGGCAAGCGTGCGCAGAGACCTGTACAGGTAGGCGGTGGCCACTTCCGCCACGTCGACTTCTCCGCTCAGGATGGGGCCTGGGTCGCTGTCAGGCTCGAGCCATTCGCCCCAATGGAAACCGATATCCCAGATGTACCGCTCGTGAGCAGCCGGTTCTGGGCGTATCGCCACACGGCTCGGATGCCTGTGCTTGGCAGCACGGCTCAGTCCGAACGCCACCCAGTCCTGCATCGACTCATATTGCCGATTCAAGATCTCCATGTCTCCATAGGACTGCCAGATCTGATGCGGGACGTAAACCGCTGCGTCGCCCCATCCTGCGGAACCTGTGATGTGCGCCGCTATGGAGTTCTCCTTGCCGGGAACACCATGGGGATCTGGGATGAAATTGGGCACCCGCCCGTCGGTCCACTGATCTGCGCTCAGATCGCGCAACCACCGAGTGCTGAACCCAGCCACGTCGTACAGGAAGGCGGCAGCAGGAACGAAGATCTGCCAGTCACCAGTGAAGCCCGATCTCTCGCGAGTCGGACAGTCAGTGGGCACTTCACACGCGTTATCCACGAAGCTCAGTACGGTCGCCTCGTGGAGGGCGTTGAGTCGGTCGTCGCTGCAGCTGAACCAACCGGTTCGCTGCAGGTCCGAATGGACCAAGATGCCAGTGACATCTGCCGGCGCGATATCGCGTGCTCCCTCTATCGACACGAACTGAAACCCGTGAGTTGTGTGCCGTGGTTCGAAATCCGGGGACTTCGATCCGACACTTATCACCTCATCGACCTGGCCAACGTCGATGGGCTCGTGAGTGAGATAGTCGAACGACGCCAGGTGCTTCGTGTCCACATCACCGTCCTCGCCCACGCGTTCGCCGTGACGGAGCCGGACTCGGTTCCCACTTGGTCCTAGCACCGAGCCGCTCAGGCGCACCCAACCGTTGATATTGGCACCGAGGTCGACGATCTGGCGAGTGTCATCAATTCGTTCGATTCTGACTGGCCGGTATTCGCGGATGCGCCGGGTGGGTGGAGCCGGCGACACGGCAAGCCGGTCGTCGGGTTCGCCGATCACCTGAGCCGATTGCCACCCCGAGCGCGGAGGGTCGGGAACTCGTTGGTCAACGCGTTCCCCTTCCATGAGGTCCGCTGCGAGAACGGGACCTTCGGAGGACACACGCCAGGACGCGTCTGTCCCAATCGTGATGACGATGCCGTCGGCACCGGTCAATTCGACCTGGGCGAGGAATGCAAGACTCTTCCCGTAGCAGCAGTCTTGATGTGTGAACCCAACCGCTCCGCGCCACCACCCGTCACTGACGACGGCTGTCAGTGTGTGCTCGCCTGGAGTCATGTGGTCAGTAATGTCGTACGTTTGAAACTCGAGGTGGGACCGGTAGGAGGTGAACCCGGGGGTGAGCTCGAGATCTCCAATCCGTTCGCCATCAAGATGCATCTCATAGATACCGTGAGCCGTTGCGTAGATGCGCGCCCGGGTCGGTGGCCCCTCCACGGACACCATGCGCTGGAAATAAAGCGCTGGTCTCTCGCCTTTCGCTGCCAGCGGGACTTGTTCGTCCGTTCCGATGAACTGGGCGTGCCAGTCTGCCAGTAAGAGCAGCGCCGCTTCGAACTTGTGCGGTTGTGACCATTCGCTCCAGCCAGAATCCGTGCAGGCTCTCACCCGCCAACTGACCTCGGCTCGCGAGCCGATGGGCGGAAACGGCCACGGCACGAGGACCGACTGAGCAGACATGACTTGACCGGTAGAGGTGACCTCTCCGTCTACCGTCGCCTCTATCTCGTAGGCATCCTGGCTCGTGGCCCTGTCCGGGAGCCACCATGACAGCCTGGGACGCGCGACACCGACGCCAAGCAAGCGGGGCCCGTGCTCAATTCGCAACCGGCTTGGGTACACCACCCCACTCATCGTCGCTCACCCCCCTGCTCACTCACAGACACCGAGAAAGTAACGATCTCCTTGACGCCGAAGCCTGGTTACGCAGGTTCGGTGATCCAGTCGTGCGTTGGTGCAACGTCGTAGGTGTTCATCAGAGTCTGCATGAACTCCACGTCCTGTAACGGTTCCGTTGGCTCAGTTACCTTGATGCCCCGGGCTCGGAGGTCGGCCAGAAACGAGTCCACCACACGATCGTGCGTCAGGTCGTCGGAATGATCCATGACCTTTTCGACCTCCGCCATGTCCGAGTACACCTCGGCGTTCCAGTGGACGAGGAGTCTGATCTGCTCGGGCTGATACCGCTTGATGACTTCTCCGTCGGTGGTGATCGTCCAGCTGTTGTCCGGCTCGTCATAACCAAACAGGGAACGATTCTTGAGACCCTCGATAATTCGATCCTCTGGCGGTCCCACGGGGTCACCACGGTGGAACATCAGCTCGTTCTGCACCACGACGCCCCGATTCCACATCGGCATTTCCAGGTTCTGCGGCGGTCCGTAGGGTCCGTCCGGCCAGTACGTGAAACCCCCGGGCTCACCGAGGTACCACCATGTGATGACCTGAGCCATCTTGATGAGGTAGTCCCTAAAGAGGCCGGACTTTCCCATCATGTTCTGTAGCCACACGGGCGTGTTCTCGATTCGGACTCCCCGGAACGTGACGGCGTCGAGGTGCGGGGCCAGGCCGGTGTTGTGCGGTCCGCATATGTTGAAGAGCATGAGTGTCGGCTTGGCGTATTGGGCATTCCAATAGGACTTGACTTCTGCCAGGAACCGGCTGTTGTAGAACACGTCCTCGAGCTCTGGATAGAAGCAGACGGAGTTCTTCGCGAAAAACCCTCGGAAATGGGCCGACGCAATGTCGTCGAGCGTGAGCCCGTGGTCAGGGTCGATGTTGCCCGTGATCGTCGCGATCACTTCATCTACCGACTTGAAGTGGTTGGCGATGATGCCCTTCCACGGCCCGTTGCGCTTCACGACATCGACCATGCGGTCGAACTCGTCCTCGCGGTAGACGCCGTCGATCACACGCGGCGGGGCGGCCGGCTTGAGGATGGTCGCCATGTCTTGAGTTGCAGTCATAATGCTTGACCTCGTTTCACTCGGCGGGATGCCGTGGTACGGACTTGTTGGCCGAGAAGGTGCTCATGTTCGGCTTAGAACAACACCATGCCGCGAATATTCGTTCCATTTCGCATGTCCTCATAGCCTTGGTTGATGTCATCGAGCGTGTAGGTGTTGGTGACAAGCTCATCGAGCAGCACCCGGCCGTTCATGTACAGATCGAGGATCCGCGGGATGTCGCGACGAGGATTGGCATTGCCAAAGATGCACCCAACGAGCTCCTTTCGCATCATGGCGAACATGAACAGATCGAGCTTGACGTCGGTCTGGGAGATCGGCGCTACCGCCGTGACGACGGCGCGACCAGCCTTCTTTGTAAGGTTAAGGAGTGGGGCGATGAGATCGCCATAGGCAACGCTTACCGTGAGGATGCTCTTATCTGCCATCGCACCTCTCGTGAGTTCTGCGACGAGGAACGTAGCTTCCTCGATGGAGGCGGCGAAGTGCGTTGCTCCGAATGTCTTGGCCGCGGTGCGTTTGTTCTCCAGGGGATCAACGGCGACAATCTTGTCGGCACCGGCAAGGCGAGCGCCCTGCACTGCATTCATCCCGATGCCCCCAAGTCCGACTACGACAACCGTCTCGCCCGCTCTGACTCCAGCCGCGTTGACGGCGGAACCCCATCCCGTGGTCACACCGCACCCGACCAGCGCCGCCTTGTCAAGTGGAATGTGAGGTTCAATCTTGACGCAGCTGGCTTCGCTCACAACTGTCAGCGGCTCGAAAGTCCCGATCATGCACATCACTCCCAGATCGGTGCCGTCTGTGGTGTGGTGTCGTGCAGTGAAGTCCGTGGGTTGCCTTCCGGCGAGCGAGAACGCGCCCAGGTCGCATAGGTGCTGCTGGCCGATGGCGCAGGAGGGACAGCGTCCACACGCTGGGATGAAACTCAATACGACGTGGTCGCCTGGAGTCAGGCTCGTCACCTCTGGTCCAACCTCGACAATCACTCCCGCGCCTTCGTGACCGCCGATGCAGGGAAACTGACGCGCGTTCAGGGCTTCCGCCATTACCGGATCCAGTACCATGTCGCCGGTGACGAGGTGCTCGTCGGAGTGGCACAGACCGGACGCCGCTAGCTCGACGAGTACTTCACCAGCCTTGGGAGGATCGAGCTCGATTTCCTCCACGCTCCACTTCGTGTGGGTGTCCCACAGAATGGCTGCTTTGCTCCTCATTGGCTTTCTCCTTTGTCGCCGAAACAACCCTGGCTGACCGGCGGCTCGCCCTCCCCAATCGATCGGGGGGAATCCTGCGAGTGCAGCGAGAGACCCCACGAGTAAAATCTAATGACGTTGTTATATCGCACTCAGGGGCCCGGTGGCTAGCCCCCCAGTGCCGCCCTGGTGGGCGCCACAATTTCCCGACGACCAGGAGGTGGGGAATCGAGGTGGACCGCCTCGATCAGCCCAACCGGGCTCAATGTGGCGTCAGGCCTCCATCCACGATGACAACCTGGCCGGTCATATAGCTGCCAGCATCCGAAAGGAGGAGCAGCGCCGGACCCACCATTTCGTCCGGGTGGGCCGCACGCTTCATGAAGCACGCATTCTTCATGGACTCGATCGCCTCAGGCGGGTTGTTCCGGACCATGTCAGTGTCGACCGTCCCCGGGGCGAGGGCATTCACTCGAATGCCTTTGGGAGCAAAGACGGCAGCCATGGAACGAGTCATGGACATCAGACCCGCCTTCGCAGCTGCGTACATCGCCGTATTGGCCGAGAACAGGAATGCACCCGCAGAGATGACGTTTAGGATTGCCCCTTTGCCGGATTCCTCAAGGTGGGGTAGCGCACGCTCCACGAGGAACACCGGGCCGCGGAGATTAGTCCCCAGAGATTTGTCCCATGCTTCTGGCGTCAATTGCCCGAACGGCAGTGTCAGGGCGTTGGCAGCGTTGTTCACGACGATGTCAATACGACCGAACTGCTCGACAGAACGGTCCACGAGGGCATTAATCGAGTCGATTTCGCCCATGTGTGTCGGTACGCCAATCGCCTCCCCACCCATCGAGCGTAGACGTGCCTCCACGCGCTCACAGGCGTCCTCTTTGCGGCTCGCCACCGCGATTTTCGCCCCGGCTGCGGCCAGACCCTCGGCGATCGACAGACCGATACCCCGTGTGCCACCCGTGACGATGGCGACACGTCCCGTGAGGTCGTGCAGACGATTCAGGCTGTTTCTGTCCATGTCCTCTCCTCACTCAGGTGGGGTTCTGGGGTTGACGTACCGATTGGCCTCGGCGCCCCCACGTCGCTCCTTCTCCCCGCCAACGCTGCGTCATCGACCGGTGTGCTCGAATGTGCGAGCGCGGAATATAACGCTATTTTCGCCGGGACGGATCGGCTGCAACACGTGGGCTCGAGGGGTCGGCGGCAGCCGCTGCAATCTACGAGAAGGAGTGGACCTATATGTCCGGGCAATCCTGTGAGGGCAAGGTCGCCTTGGTGACCGGGGCGAGCAAAGGCGGAACGGGAACTGCCATCGCCATTCGACTCGCTGCCGAGGGTGCGAAGGTGGCCGTCACCGCCCGCACGCTGGAAGGTTTGGAGGAGACCCAGCGCCGGATCGAAGCGATCGGAGGCCTGGCATGCGTGATCCCCTGTGACCTCGCCGACCCACGAGGCGGACGAGCGGGCCTCATTGAACGGGTCGAATCGGAGCTGGGTACGATCGATATTCTGGTCAACAACGCCGCAGTCAACGGTTACGAGCCGTTCGATCGCACGACCCCCGACGCACTGGAACGCTGCCTCCAGGTGAACCTCTGGGCGCCTTGGGAACTGATGCAAGGAGTCGTGGCTGGCATGCGCTCTCGTGGTCGTGGCTGGATCCTCAACCTCACCTCGTTCGCTGCGGAGCTGCCGCCTGGGCCGCCCTTCCCGACCAACAAGCCCGCAAAGGGGGGCTTCCAGTACGGCGCGTCGAAGGCTGCGCTGAATCGCTTGACGATCGCCGCGGCAAGCGAATGTGAAGACGATGGGATCGCTGTGAATGCGCTGTCGCCCCAGGCTGCCATTGCCACACCGAGCCTTGTCGCTGCCGGGTGGATCGACGAGGTGATGTTCGAGCCGCTCGACACGATGGCCGAGGCAGCGCTCGCACTCTGCTCGGGGGATCCGGCGGTGCTGACGGGCCGCATCGCCTACAGCCTTCAGCTTCTATTGCAAATGCGCCGACCAGTTCACGACCTGCATGGGCTCCATCTTGTCGATGGGTGGCAGCCCGAGGATCTGCCGGCCGTAATCGGCCGCCAGGAGGATCGCCTCGCCAGCCAGGGATGGCCGGACGCCTACTCGTTCGGACGCGTCCACAGTCCCCGGGCGTGAGTGATCCTGTGCAGCTGTGCGGGTCCGGCCGTGCCGGCCGGACCAATGCGTTCGATTTTCTCACCAGCGGTTCCAGTGGATCTGCGCTTCGGACTTGGATCGGTCCGCCACCTTGAAGTCCGTTCCCAGTGTGTGGGCGACGGGGAACATACCCGCCTGCGTCTCGGTTTCGGGGATCCCGAGCAGATCGCCCATTTCGCGTTCACGGAGCAGATGGAGGGTCGTCCATGCGCTGCCGAGACCATGCATGCGGAGTGCGAGCATGAAACTCCACACCCCGGGGGCAATCGATCCCCATCGGCTGGCCTGCCAGAAAACTCCCTTGTGCTCCACCCGCCCGTGGAAGGTCGGGATCAGGAGGACCGGAACGTCTTCCATGTGGTCCGTGAGGTAGAGCACGGACGCAGCCATCCGCCGCTGCTTCGGCTCCTGTTGCTCAGTGGCCTGCACGTCGTCGGCGGTAGCGCGGGGCCGGCCGATGAAGTCGGTGAGCGCCAATCGGTAGATCGCTGCCATCTGGCGCTTGGTCTCTCTGTCGTCGACAAGAACCCAGCCCCATGTCTGTTGATCCGAGCCATTCGGTGCCTGGAAGGCGATGCGCAGGCATGTCTCGATGAGGTCCCGCTCCACCGGTCGTTGAAGATCGAGTCGCTTGCGTACGGCGCGGGTGGTCGTCAGTACCTCCTCGGCGGTCAAGTTGAGGCGTTGCACGCGACCTCACTCTCATTAGTCCAGTTCTGCTGAGTCTGAATCGGTTCGGCAAAGACCAGGTTCGAGCTTCAGGCCGGCTGAGAGGTCGCGACTTCCTTGGCCCACCGATAGTCGGCCTTGCCCGAGGGCGAACGCTGCACGTGGTCCACGAACCGAACGCTCTTTGGGAGCTTAAAGCGAGCAATTGTTTGCGCCGAGAATGCGATGATCTCGTCATCGCTCGCCGTGACGTCAGGAACCAGCTCGATCACGGCGCACACCTCTTGGCCCCAACGCTCTGAAGGCTTACCCACCACGACGACATCCGCCACCGCCGGATGACCCGCGATGGCAGCCTCAACCTCTTCGACGAAGATCTTCTCCCCACCGGAGTTGATGCTGAGCGAATCACGACCGAGGAGCTCGATTCGTCCATCGGGCAGGTAGCGCGCCCGGTCGCCGGGTACGGCGAAACGTACTCCGTTCAGCACCGGAAAGGTACGTGTGGTCTTCTCGCCGTCGCCGAGGTAGCCGAGTGGCACCCAGCCGGATTGGCCCAACCAGCCAGTTCGGTCGTACCCCGGCTCCAGCACGTGCGAGCGATCGTCATTGAGAACAGCAGCACCCGGTCCCGGAGTGAACGTCGTGGCTCCATCGGCCTGATTGGTGGCAAGGTTCATCTGGGCGCCCGTCTCTGATGATCCGACGGTGTCAGTGATGATCAGCTTTGGGAACCGCTCGAGGAGTTTGTGACGCATGGCGGGAGTAAGCGGCGCTCCGCCGTTGGCGATCACCGCAAGCGAAGCGGTGTCGTAGCTGGTCTGCCCCAATTCGTCTAGCAAGGGCCTCACCACTGCGTCTCCGATCACTGAGATGGTCACCGCCCGCTCCCGCTCCACGGTCCGCCATACGTCAGCCGGATCGATGCGGCGTGTGTTCTCCGGCATGACGACGGTGTTCCCGTCTCGGAACAGGTGGAAGGCACCCCACTGCGCCCCGCCGTGCATGAGGGGTGGAAGGACGAGAACGGCCAGGCCCGGGTTGTCGATGGCCCCCCGTTGGATCTGGTCATAGTCCCGCATGGGCTCCCAGGTACCTACGACTTGCCCGCCCATAGCCGCCATGAAGATGTCGTGCTGACGCCACAGCACGCCCTTGGGCATGCCCGTCGTTCCGCCCGTGTAGAGGATGTACAGGTCATCCGGGTTCGGGGTCACGGGTGGCCCGGTTGGGTCGCCGTCAGCCAGCGCTGCCTCGTAGTCGGCAGCACCCGGAAGGAGATCGTTACCCGAGCCGTCTTCGACCTGGAGCAGCACGGCGGACGAGTGCATATCCGCCAGGACCGGTCCGAGCACCGGGGCGAGCGAGGCATGAAAGATCACCCCTTTGGGCTCGGCATCGGCGATCAGGTAGCGGAGCTCGTCACCGATGTAGCGATAATTCACGTTGAACGGGGCGACCCGGGCGCCGTAAGCGCCGAGCATTCCCTCGATGTACTCGGGCCCGTTGTACAGCACGAGCGCCAGATGATCCTGGCCACTCTCGTGCCCCGCCAAGTTGGAGCGCTCGGCGCGGGCGCCGAGGCCGTGGTCATGAAGATACGAGGCCAGTCGGAGAGCTCGCTCTGCCAGCTCTCCGTAGGACAGCCGCCGCGAACCCTGGACGACGGCGGCGCGGTCGGGCACGGCCTCGGCAACGGACTCAAAGACGCCGACGAGGGTGAACTCCGTCTCCCTGTTCGTATGTGGCTGTGCCACGTGAAAGAAGCTAGCAGTCATAACAACGATATTCTCACGATAGGATTGTGGATGTGCTCTCGACCGGGACCTCCCTCCATCAGCTGATGACGGCCAAGTGGCCGAGCAGGAGGAGAGGGCAAGTCCGCGGTTCAGTCCAGAGCGCCGACCTGTCTCGAGTTCGCCGCAGCAAAAGGTCGCCTATGGCGAAGGGCCATGGACGCCACCCCTACGATTGGCTAGATCCATGACGAGAACCGCAGCCAACGGACCCCGCTCCGGGGAAAATCGAGCAAGGTTGCTTCAACTGAGCGCGACGCTCTTCGCCACGCAGGGGTATGCCCAAGTCTCGGTACGGGACCTCGCTGCCCGCCTTGGTGTGACGACCGGCGCTCTATACTCCAATTTCAGGAGCAAGGGTGACCTTCTCGCCGAGGTGCTCGAGGTCCGCATTCGAGAGGACATGGAGCGGTCTCAGCGATCCCAGCCCGATCTGTGGCTGCCGGAGGCCGTCCACGAAAGCTTCCTCACATTGTCCGACAGACTTCAGATGCGCGCCCTGCTCCTCGAAGCGGGCGCGGCGGCGCGGACGGACAGGGAACTGCGCGAGAGCCTGCGCCCGCCACTGACCGCGCTCATCGACCAATGGATCGAGGACTATCGAGTGTGGCAGCAGTTCGGCAAGGTCGATCCCGACGTCGACATGGCGACCCTCCTGCCCATCCTGTGGGCGATCGAGCTCGGAATCGGCGTCCTCGAAGCCCAGGGAGCGGTTCGGGTGAAACCCGCTGCCTTAGCAGATTTCGTCGGGACGTTCCTGCAGGCCCTCGAGGGTCATGGCGGAACTGGGCCTTCACCAACTCGAAGACTGAGCACTGAATCAGCCGGTCGTGGCCGGCAATCACGTGCGAGCTCGCGGCGACCGTCGGGCGCTCCGGGATCCGACGTACCCCAGATCTCGTTGCCACCCAAGCCCCCTGACGAGTCATCCACACGGGAGAGACTCATTGAGGCCGCGATCGAGCTCTTCGCAGAGAGGGGTTACGCGGCGGTCACGGTCCGTGACCTGGCGCGTGCGACGGGATTGACGACCGGTTCGATCTACGGGAACTTCGCCAACAAGGCGATTCTGCTCGTGGAGGCCATCGAATCCCGCCTCGCCCACGACCTCGAGCACCTCCCCGATACGCTGATCGAAACTGGTTCGCCGGCGGAGCTGATCGAGTTCCATCTCGAGGGTTTTGCCCAGCGGACACAGCTGCGGGCGCTGCTCATCGAGGGCGCCGCCGCGGCTCGGTCGGATCCCGAGGTCCATGATCGGCTGCGGGAGGTAGAGCTGCGTCATCAGGAGTCCTGGGTCGCTGGCTTCGAGCGATGGCTCCACGCCTATGACTCCTCACCCACAGTCGATACGCAGACCGCCGTTTCCTCCATGTGGTGCGCCGAACTCGGGCTCGGCCTCCTGGAGGCATTCGATCTCCCGACGCCAGCCCCCGCGGCCATGGCGGCGTTGTTCGGAATGATCTTTTCGACCTTCGGCCTGGCCAACCCCAAGGAGTCGACGGCTCGCAAGGTGGGAGGCAACCGTCGGACGAGTCAGTAGATCGGCACCGCGTCCCATTGCGAACTCCTGATCGGGCACAGCGTCGCCGGGGGGGTTGGTGAATGACCCCCTCTATGGACGAGCCAAAGGCTTTCCTTCCAGGTCGCGCACGGCGAGCTCCAGCTCTGCGATCAGATCCAGACTGACATCAGTTCGACCCGTCCTCTCGGGTGAGCAGTCGCAGAGCGCTACGACCGCTTCGACCATCTCCTCCATTGTCTCAATCTGGTCAGCATGCAAGGAGGCTCCGGCGAGAACCTCTGCACCCTCGCTCATGACGGCCGCCCGCGGTTCCACCGTATTGATCCGGACGCCCGTAGTGGCCAGCTCCGCCGCCAATGCGTTGGTCAGCCGGTTCAGTGCAGCCTTGGATGCGCCATAGATGCCGGTGGTCGATCCGAGCGAACCCAAACGAAAAGGGGGTTGCCACAAGTGCGCTGTGGCGCTCGACACATTGACCACCCAGCCCTCTCCCCGTTCGACCATCGACGGGAGAACGGCTTGGGCTAGGTCGAGCGGTGCGTGCACGTTCACCTCGAACGTCAAGCGGCGCCGCCGAAGCGGAAAGTCCAGGACGGGCTGATAGATGGCCGCTGCGGCGTTGTTGACGAGGATGTCAATCGAACCTGCGAGGGCTTTTGTCGCCTCCGGCACGATGCGAGCTCGATCATCGGGATCGGCGAGATCGGCCGTGACGACGGCAACCGACCCGCCGAAGTGACGGAGCCGGCTTGCCGTTTCGTGCAATGAGCCCCCCAGCGTGGGGTGGCGATCCAGGGTACGCGCCGTGATCGCCACATCCGCTCCCTCCGCCGCAAGACGTTGCGCAACGGCGGCCCCGATGCCACGGCTGGCTCCGGTCACGATGGCCCGTCGTCCGCTAAAACGGTTTTCGCGTACAAGGGCTGGTCGGCCGGTAGTCGGTCTTGTCACGACGACGGCGGGAGGGTCGAGCTGTTCACGGACGGACGAACGCGGGAGAGCGATTTCCCTCGGGAACCCCGCCCTCGTAGGGAACGGAGAGCTCGGCAAAGGTCGGACCGACGCGGTCGGCGATGGCCCGCAGGCGAGGGAGATCGAAGTCGTACAAACCGGCCGCGTTCTCACCGAGTACCAGTCTGAGCTCAGTTTCGGGGGCGCCGGCGAAGGCCCGACGGAGAGCTTCTCGGGTGTGAGGGTAGGTCGACTCATCGTGGGGGTAATCGCTCCCCCACAGGAACCTTTCGACACCGATGTCGTGGCGGGCATCTGCCTCTACCGGAGAGGGGAAGCTGACCCCCACCCAGCAGTTGCGGGCAAAATACTCGCTCGGCTTCATTGGCAGCGCCTCGTCCGAGTCGTACTTGAGTTCTCCGATGCGCCCAGCCCCCTTCATCTGGCCGTGGTACGAGTCGAGCTGCCTGAGGGTTGGTGCGATCCAAGAGGCACCCTGCTCAGTCAGGACGAACCGCAGTCCTGGAAAGCGCTGGAAGACACCCCCGACGATCATCTGGGTGAGCGGGCGCCGTGAGAAGAATGACGTCTCAGCGATCCACAGGAGCCCGGCAGCGGGATAAGGCCCGTAGTCCGGCATCCCGGCACCGCCAGAGTGGGTGTTGACGATCACTCCAAGGTCCTCGCACGTGGCCCAGAGCCGGTCGTGATCGGGGGCGTACAGGGGCTTAATGTGCTTCATGTCGTCCGGCACGGGCTGGACGAGCACACCTCCGCGCAGGCCATGCTCGTGGCACCAGCGGACGTCAGCGATGGCATCTTCGATATCGTTGAGGAATATCTGACCGATTCCGGCCCTCCGATCAGGGTGCCCGGCGCACCAATCGGCCAACCACCGATTGTGGGCTCGGACCCCCGCCAGCCTCAGCGCGTAATCGTCTAGGGTCGGGGGCCTCGCCACCACCGCACCGGTCGGAAAAAATGGCGGAATCGTGTTGGGAAAGAGCACCTCGGCAACCACGCCGTCCTGCTCGAGCTCACTGAGACGCCGCTCGTCGTCCCAGTTGCGATTGCGCGTCCCGCCAGTAAGGTCCTTGAACGGATTCGAGTACCGCCCACGCCAGGCGTCGAAGTCGTCGAGATATTTCGCTTCCAGGTACGCACGGTACTGATCATGATTACCTCCGGCATGCCCGTCCGCCGATATCAGCACGAACCGGTCAGCCTGGTGTTCGGTGGTCATGATGAGAAAAACGCCTCCGCCGTCGTCCAGATGTAGTCGATGTCGTCGTCGTTGAGAGCATGATTGGAGGGAAGGACGAGCCCCTGCTCCATGACCCGGTCCGCATTGGGGAGGCCCTCCGACGGAACCCGGAATTGGAGGGACCGAAACGCCGGCTGGCGGGTGACGTTCCCCGTCCAGACCATGCGAGTGTCCACGCCGCGGCTCTCCATGTGCTGCTGAAACTCGGAGCGGCGCACGCCGGATTCAGGTCGAATGAGGACAGGGAACATGTGCCACGCCGTGTCCAGCTCCGCCCCCGTGCGGGGCAGCACGAACACGTCGGGCCGTTGGGAGAAGTGCTCGCTCAAACGAGCGAAGTTGCGCTTGCGAGTCGCCAGGTTCTCCTGCAACTTCTCCAGTTGGACCAGACCGAAGGCGGCCGAGAGCTCGGAGGGCTCGAAGTTCCACCCGACCGTGTCAAAGATGAAAAGGTTGTCGTATTCGAGATCATCATCGATGGTGGAGAAGAAGCGTGACTCCGTACTCTTCTTCGTCCCGAAAAGCTGAACTTCCGAGCGCCGGCCCCAGCGGCGAAGCAGCAGGCACCGGTCGGCCAGGTCGTCGTCATCGAGGCACACCATGCCCCCGGTGCCGGCGGCCGTGATGATGTGGCTCAACGCAAAGGAGGTCACCGAGATGTCCGCCCGGGTTCCCGTTGGAACCCCGCGCAGCGTGGCACCCAGGGCGTCGCATGAGTCCTCGATGACGCTCAGCCCGTGCCGGTCGGCGAGCGTGCGAATGGCATCCCAATCTGGGGCGTTCCCGATGAGATTGGGGGCCAGAATCGCCTTTGTGCGGGGACCGATCATCTCCTCAATGCCACCTACGTCGACGTTGTAGGTGTCTGCCTCGACGTCGACGAAGACAGGCGTGAGTCCAGCTCGAACGAGCGGAGCGATGTCGGTCGAGAAAGTGACTGACGATGTCACCACCTCGTCCCCCGGGGACAGGCCGAGCAGATCCACAGCGAGGTAGAGGGCGGACGACCCGGAGTTGCACATGATGCCACGCCGCTTCCCGAAGAGCTCCGCAATGCCCTGTTCGAACGCCCGCACGTTCTTGCCCAAGCGCAGTGCCTGGGGACCACCTCGGAGGACATCGACAACTGCCTCGATCTCACGTTCGTCGTGCACGCTGCCCGCGTAGGGAATTCGGCGCGTTTCAGTCACGTCGTTACCTCCAACTTGAAGACTCTTACGGCGTTCTCGCGCACGAAAAGCGGCCAGACCCGGTCCCGGAACGGGACGTCGGGCAGCTCACTGAAGATCCGGTCGAGGCTGAGACCCATCGGGTAGTAGCCGGCGTACATGATCTTGTCGGCGCCCCGGGTGTTGGCGTAGTCAACGACGGCCTTTGGATAGTACTTGGGCGCGAACGCAGACGTCATGTAGTAGAGCCCCGGCCATTTGAGCATCAGCTTCACGGCCAGGTCTTCCCACGGTTCTGCACCGTGTCGCATCACCAGGCGCAGATCGGGAAAGTCGTAACACACTTGGTCGAAGTGCATCACGTTCTGACACTCAGATGGCACCCGGGGTCCAGCGATGCCGGCATTCGCGACCATCGGGATGTCGAGATCGACGCAGGTTTGGTAGATGGGGTAATAGCGCCTATCGCTCAGCGGCACCTGCGGGTTACAGCCAGCGGGAAATGTCGTGACGGCTTTGATCTGGAACTCATCGTAAGCGCGCCGAATGCTCCGCACCGCGACTCCAATGTTGTTGGGATCCACTTCCAACGTGGGCTTGAAGCGGTCCGGGTGCCGTTCGATCGCCGAGATGGTTACCTCGTTCCCGAGGCCAACGAGGCCGACCGCAATGCCGTGCTTGTCCATCGCTCCCAACGTGATGTTGATAGGGTCGTCGCCAAGTTCGAGGCGGTTCGGGACATCCTTGAACATGTACTCGGCCGGAAAGTCCATCGCCTGGCTTCCAGCATCCTTGGCAAGCTCACGGAGGGACTCATACTTCTTGCGCGCGTTGGCGTTCGGGAAGCCGATCATCAGATCGACCACCCCGATGTCTGACGGCATCATCGAAGGGCCGCCTCCTCAGCTTCGCTGCGGAACGGCACGCTCTGCAGCCCCTCCACGAACCGTGGCAAGAGAACGGCCAGCTGCTGACGGTCGGCTGGCGACCAGTCGGCGAAGACATCGGCCATGTGGCGTTCCCCCACCGCACCCAAACGCCTCCGAACCTCGGCGCCCCTCGAGGTGACCCGGACGACAATGACCCGTCCGTCGTCCGAGTCCTTCGTACGCATCACCAGCCCTTCATCCTCGAGGAGTCGTATCTGGCGTCCCGCTGCCGCCGGATCCATCTGGGTCATTCGTGCTAACTCGCCGACGGAGAGATCGCCCTCCTCCTGCAACCGCCGCAGCAGCGAGAAGCCGGGCTGAGAGATCGCAACGCCCGCAGCAGCGGCCCGACGAGCGTGCACCTTGCGACTGGCGTACAGGCGCAATAACCGTTCGATCGCCCGTTCGATCGGATCATCGAGCTCCGCTCCCTCCCGATCGACCTCGTCGATATAGCCGGCCTGAGGCTGCGTCATGCGTGGAGAGTACGATATTTGTAAGAGTCTGTCAACTAATCATTTCGGTCTGAGACGATTGCTCCCCCAGGGTGTTCCTCCCGGCAGCGGACGATATCTGGGGGTGCCGTTGACCGAACCTGTGGTCCGTAATAACGTTATCCGAGCGCCGCTAGGGCGCCGCAATCGTGGCGAGCCGACGAGCGAAAGGCTCACCCGATTGGTAAGTGGGGGTGGTAACCGAGTGAAGTGCTGCAGCCAATGTGCGCCAACGCCGCTCAAGGACGAACCGAACGACGTAGGTATAGCTGAATCGATTCCAGGCTTCACCGCGTGAGGCGTCTTCGTGCGGGCGCCGCTTCGATGCATCGTTCGGTCCTTGGCCTGAGCGGAGCGGAAGCGCCGATGTTTCTGACTCGCACTTCGACGATCCGCGCCGCGGGCAACTGACTGCGATCATGCTGGCGACGACTTGGCTGACCCGACAGCTGGTCTTCAATGGCGTTATATCCGGGCTTGTCATTGGCCTGCTCGCGATGGGGATCGTGCTCGTGTACCGCGCGACCAAGGTCCTGAACTTCGCAGTCGGCAACATTGGTCTGATCGGTGCGACTCTGCTCTCAATCTTGGTGATCCGCTATCACGTCCCGTTCTGGATATCAGTTCCCATCTCCTTGATCGTCGGGACGGCGTTTGCGGTCGCGGTGGAGCTCACGGTCATCCGACGCCTGTTCAAGGCGCCGAGGGTTACGGTTCTCGTCGCCACGATCGGGATCGCTGGGCTGGCACTGGCGATCGCCAGCGCGCTGCCGAGCCTGGGGTCTTCTTCAGCGGGCTATCCCGTCGCCAGCGCGGCGACCTGGCCCGATGTCGTCGGATTCCAGGTCACCGGTGCTCAGCTCTCCATCATCATTGTGGTTCCGATCACTGCGATCGCGCTGGCCTGGTTCCTGAATCGGACTACCGTCGGAAAGACCGTCCACGCATCGGCTGACAATCCAGACCTCGCACGTGTTTCGGGCATCAGCCCAAAGAGGATCTCGACGCTGGTATGGGCGATTGCAGGCCTCATCGGTACGATGGCGTTGATCCTCGTAGCCGGGCAGGGCCTTTCCGGTTCAGAGCTCGCTCGACTCGGACCGGACACCCTGGCTCGTGCGCTTGTGGCCGCCGTCATCGCCGGTCTGGTCTCGATCCCGCGAGCAATGATTGCGGGCGTCGCAATCGGCATCCTCGAATCTGTCATCGGGTTCAACTTCATCAATCAGCCTGGGGTGGTGGATTTCGTCCTCTTCGCGGCTGTTCTGATCGCCGTTTGGATACAGAGTCGGCGACTAAGGCCCGAGCCGGATGTCTACCCATCAACGCCAAAGGGGCGTGCGGTTCCTGATCATCTTCGAACGATCTGGTGGATCCGCCATCTGGACAAGGCCTGGATCGGGTTGGCGTGTGTCGTCGCCCTCGCGGTGCCGCTCATCATCACCGAGCCCTCCAAGAACTTGCTGTACGCGACCATCTTGGCTTACGCAATCTGCGCCTCCTCTCTGACCATTCTTGTCGGATGGTCGGGCCTGCTCTCCCTCGGGCAAATGGCCTTCGCCGGACTCGGTGCGCTGACGGCAGCGAGTCTCACTATCGGGATGCATGTCCAGCTCGTGATCCACGGGTTCGAGTTCTTCAATTGGTCCATTCACCCGTTGCCCTTCTGGGTCTCCACTGTGATCGCAGTTGCCCTCATGGCATTGCTGGCTGCCGTCGTAGGTGTCGGCTCACTGCGAGTTCGAGGAATGTTGCTGGCGGTGACGACCTTTGCATTGGCCCTTGCCGCACAGAACTTTCTCTACACCCTCCCCCTGTTCGGAGGCGGCCAATCGGGCAGCGTTTCATTCGTACGGGGTTCGCTGTTCGGCTTGAACTTGTCTTCCCAGCGGTCGTACTACTACGTCGTGCTCGCGGTTCTGGCGGCTGTCTTGGTGGTTCTGGCGAGGCTCCGACGATCGGGTGTGGGGCGAGCAATGATCGGCGTGCGCGATAACTCCGAGGCTGCCGCGAGTTACACCCTGTCACCCGCCCGTACGCGGATCAGGGCCTTCGCACTCGCGGGAGCGATCGCTGGACTTGGTGGGGCACTCCTGGCCGGAGTGATCGAGTCGGTTCCGTACAACCAGGAGTTCTTCTTGGTCAACGATTCGCTCGTACTCGTCTCGATGGTGGTCATCGGGGGCCTCGGATCGGTCAGCGGTGCCGTCATCGGCGCAATCTGGATCATCGGTCTCCCCGCCTTCTTTCCTAACAACCAACTGGTTCCGCTCTTTACTTCAAGCGTCGGACTCTTGTTCATGTTGCTCTACTTCCCGGGTGGCTTTGCGCAGATCGGCACATCCATCCGGGATTCCCTCATCAGACAGGCAGAACGACGGGCGGGTCCGCCACCCGCCAAACAAGCGACGGTGCTACCGAGGAGTCACTCCACAGCCGCGTCCCGGGCGGTTGCACCCACGCCCACGGCAGATTTGCAGCAGAGGCCTGTGGTCCCGTCGCGTCCGCTTGAGGTGGAAATGCTCAGCGTGCATTTCGCCGGCAACAAGGCCCTTGACGAGGTCACCATCGAGGTTGGTCCCAGGGAGGTTGTGGCCCTCATCGGAGCGAACGGGGCGGGAAAGTCCACTCTCATGAACGCAATCGGTGGTTACGTGCCTTCGACCGGTGCCGTGCGATTGTTCGGTCGCGATGTGCGGCGGGTCAGCGCCCACGGGCGGGCCGCTCTCGGCTTGGGTCGCACCTTCCAGGGCGCAGCGCTCTTTCCCGAACTGACCGTTCGCGAGACGGTGCAGCTGGCTCTTGAGGCGAGGCACAAGACACCCTTCGTCGGCACCGCTCTGCACCTCCCACAGGCGTTCCGTCACGAACGTGCCCAGCGGGCGGAGGCAGCTGAACTGATCGACTTCCTAGGGCTGGGGCGGTACGCGGACAGGTACAGCTCGGAGCTGTCCACCGGAACGCGGCGCATCGTCGAGTTGACATGCCTACTTGCAGTCGATGCGCGGCTGCTATGCCTCGACGAACCGACCGCAGGCGTCGCGCAACGTGAATCGGAAGCGTTCGGGCCGCTGATGCTCAGGATTTGCACGGAACTCCAGGCATCCATGCTCGTCATAGAACATGACATGCCCCTCGCCATGGGAATAAGCGATCGCGTCTACTGCCTCGAAGCCGGGCGCGTGATCGCTGAGGGGCGACCCAACGAGATCGTCCAGAACGAACACGTCATCGCGAGTTACTTGGGACTCGCGGATCCTTCTGCCCCAACAGTGACAGAACAACAAACATCGGAGGTTGTGTAGACATCGTGAGACTTTTCAATCGAATCGCATTCGCGTCGCTGAGCGCCGGGCTTGTGGTGACTGGAGCCCTGGTCCCAGTCGAATCCGCGGCAGCCTCGAGCACCAGTCCGGGCGTGACCGGCAACACGATCACAATCGGGGTTACGTACGTAGACCTGGCCTCGGTAGCCCAATTCATCCATGGACTCAACCAAGGCAACTACCAGGCCGTCTACCAGGCTCTCATCAACAACATCAATGCTCACGGGGGCATTGATGGAAGGATGATCAAGGCCGACTACGAGCCCATTGACCCCATCGGCACCACGTCATCATCGGCCGCGTGTACCCAACTCACCGAGGACGACAATGTGTTCGCCGTCATGGGGTTCTTTCAGGACAACGATCCCGCGTGTTACGTGACCCTGCACGACACACCCGAGATCGGCGGCACCATGACGACACAGCTGCTCTCCGCCGCCAAGGCACCCTGGTTCAGCCCGACGCCAATTGAGAACCAACTGGAACCGGAGACGGTCGCCGCGGCAGCAGCTCACGGCATATTCAAGGGCAAGAAGGTGGCGGTTTTCTCCCAGTCGGATGCACCTCCTGGACTCGTCTCATCGGTGATCGCTGCACTCAAGAAGCACGGCGTGACGCCAGTCGCGACGGCCCAAGTAGACGCCGAGACGAATGACACCGAGGCTTCGATCCAGCAGATCGCCGACGTCGTCACGCAGAAATTCCAGTCGGCCGGAGCGAATGTGGTCGTGGCCGTCGGGAACGCCGGCGATTCGTGGCCAAATGCAACCAACACCGGGACTTACCATCCCCTGCTCGTGGCCGGCTACGAGCCGGCTCTTACGACGTTCACGGGCACGGCCAGTGCCAATGCCCCCGCCATCGCGAATGCCGTCAGCGGAGACACCGAACCGCTGTCGGTGGGTACCAAGACGGTGGGCTGGGCCGATCCCGCAATGCAGCAGTGCGTCCACGTCGTGGAGGCCGCAGGTCAAAAAGTGCCGTCGCCTGTCGACAACTCGAGTGGACCGAACCAGCAATTCTTCTCGGTGGTGCAGGCCTGCCAAAACCTTGCCCTCTTCACCGCCATCGCCAAGCGTGCCGGCAAGACATTGGACAATCAAACCTTTGCGCGGGCCGGAGACACCTTGGGAACGGTTCATATCCCGGCCCTCGGCAGCGGCGCCTTTTCGAAGTCGGCACCGGCAGGGATGTTCCCTCTGTATCTGTACACATGGAGCGCAGCGCAAGACCAGCTCGTTCCAAGTTCGACGCCCATCGGAACCACGTAGGCCGCGATGGCGGCACAACCCGGACACGACGAGATGGAGGCTCTCCATGGAGCTTGATCGCCGAACGCGGCGCGACGCTGACCTGCGTGTGATCGACGTGGACGCGTATTTCGGCGGAGAGTTCGCAGACGTTCCCCAGGCGCGAAAGGTGCTCGCTGCACGGGGTATTCGGCACCTCGACGCGGCGAGCCTTGGCTTCCGAGTGGGAGATTCGGCTTGGACGATCTCGGCTGGTGACATTCTCGTCGCGACGAAAGGCACCTCGTCCGATGCGGTGACGGTCGAACTCGACGCGGCTCAATTCTCGAACTGGGTGCAGCAACAGGTCACCTTCAATGCCCTCTTGACTGGGCGCAGCGTGCGGCTGGTACGGGGCTCACCCAAGGACTTGGCCGCGTGGGACGCGGCATGGCTCGCACTTCTTGAGGGATGGCCGGTCTTCGAAGAGGGCGTACGGTTCATTGGGCGCGATGGCAACTGCCTTGACCTTCAGCAGGCCTTCACACCTGACGACCCCGGCGAGGACATCGCACACTTCTTCCGTGAAGCCGGCTTCCTGCACCTCCGGGGCTGGCTTGAGGCCGGCGACATGGCCAGGATCGGTCAAGAAATCGACTCCGCCCTCCCCTGCTACGAGGAGGGGGATGGTAAGTCGTGGTGGGCCACGGTCGACGGCGGTGTGCGCGCATGCGTCCGGCTTCAACATTTCGTGGAGCACTCGCCGACGACCGCCGGGGTCCTCGCCAGCGATGCCTGGGCGGCGGTCCGACAGGCCGTGTCTGGTACCGATGAACTGACGCAGCCGCCGATCGAGGGGAACTGCATCGAAGCCCTGGTGAAGCCACTGGGCGTCGTGGAAGGGGTCTCGGATGTGCCCTGGCACCGTGACTGCAATTTCGGTCGACATGCGTACCAATGCGCGGGGGCCGTGGTCGGCATCTCCGTGGATCCTGGAAACGAGGAAAGTGGGCTGCTTCGCGTCGTTGCGGGCTCGCACCGAGTATCCATGCCCCCGTATAGGGCCAATCAGGACCCTTACCTGCCCGTTGTTCCGGTGGTCACGGAACAGGGCGACATCACCGTGCACCAAAGCTGCACCCTGCATGAAGCGACACCACCTTTGGTGCGACCGCGTCGGGTCATGTACACGGGATTCGGGCTCCCACCAACCGCGGACACGTCGCAAGGGCACTCTCAAAAGCGCGACCTCGAGGATTTACGGGAACGGGCACACAAGCTCCAGTCGCAGCCTCGGAGCCCAGTCGCTCGAGCCCGCTGACATCGAACGGACGCCGCAGGGTCCCGTGCTTGAATCGCTCTATTTTTTGACTGTTCTACGTCTTTTGTTCCGCCTTGAGTTCGTGAAACGCCGCCAGAGCCACACCACGCTATATATCCCTATTGAACAGGTATTACTATACGCTGTTGACAAACCGTCCCGGGGCGCATTAAACAGGGCTCTTCGTGTCTGAATCGCTTCAGATTAGGGGCGGAATCATCCAACCGGACCACGGGTTCGAGTCCGGTAGGAACAAATGCCCGCAGGGACTGACAAGGCGACCAGGAACTGTACGGGGCGGGACATGTGTCGGCCATGCTCATGACCCCAGAGTGGCGGTGCTCCAATGACGCAAGACGCGGTAGGGCCGATCACAAACGGCTCTCACGGCACCGATCTGGAAACGGCGGACACGGGTGATCTGGCCACCCTGGTACTCGATATCGAGCAGCGGCAACAGCTCGAGGACGCCAAGGGCACAGAACCGATCCTTTTTGCAGACGACCTACTGCCAGGTGTCGGCGCAAAGGAGATGTCGCTCCGAGACGGGCTCAGGACAGCAGGTAGCGCCACTCTCGTGGTCCTCATCGCACTATCCGGATTGGACCAGTTGACCAATTCCGGTCTGAGCGTGCTCGCCCCAAACATCAGAGACACGTTGCACGTCAGCAACGGCACCATCGTCTTCATCAGCTCCGCGGCAGGAGGCTTCCTCGTACTCGGCGCACTCCCTATGGGGTGGCTCGCCGACAGATACCGGCGTCCACCGATCATCGCCTGGGCCAGCCTGGCCTTCAGCATGATGTTGGCGGTTTGCGGATTCGCCGTGAACGCCTTCATGCTTTTCTGGGCCCAGCTCGGAGTTGGAGTCTCCAAGGCCAACACCATCTCCGTGCAGTGGTCTCTCCTGGCGGACCAATACCCCATAGGGGTCAGAGGACGCATCAGCGCCGCGCTGAACTTCGGAACCCAATCGGCAGGTGCGCTCAGCCCTCTCCTCATGGCCGGCATCGCGACCTTGGCCGGAGGCTCGGCGGGCTGGAGGTGGTCGTTCGTCGTCTTGGCCATTCCCGTCGCGGTAGTCGCCCTCTTGGCATTCAGGCTGCCAGAGCCGGTGCGAGGACAACACGAGAAATCCAGCGTCCTGGGCACGGTGATCGACGACGAAAGTCCAGCACCAATTTCGGTGGAAGCGGCCTTCGCACGAATCCGCAGAATCAAGACGCTCATGTCGGCGATCATCGGCTTTGCGGCGCTTGGTTTCGCCTTGTTCACAGGACCCGTGCTGAGCAACCTCTTCCTACAACAGCACTATCACTTGGACACCTTTTACCGGGGATTGGCCGCGACGATTGCCGCCGCCACAACCCTGCCGCTCCTGCCGTGGGCAGGCAAACGGTACGACCGTCTCTACCGGACCAATCCCGCCAAGGCGGTGGCATTGCTCGGAATGCTGATTTTGCCGGCCGCCGTGCTGACACCCATCCAATTCTTCATGCCGAGCTGGCAGTTATTCGTCCTCGTCGGGATTCCCCAGGTGATGCTGTTCACCATCGCCTTCACCATGTGCAGCCCCATATTCCAGTCAGTGATCCCGTACCGACTGCGTGGAATCGGCAGCGCGCTCGCTGCTATCTACATCTTCTTCGTCGGGGCGACCGGTGGTGCTCTGATCGCTGCTTTCTTGACCAATGAATACGGCCCTCGAACAGCGATGATCTCGGTCATGGTGCCTGCCGCGATCATCGGTGGATTGTTCATCATCAGGAGCTCGACTTCTATCCGCGGAGATCTCTCCTTGGTTGTAGCGGAACTGCAGGAGGAAATGGCCGAACATGAACGGCAAGCGCAAAACCCTGATCGCATACCGGTGCTGCAGGTCAACAACATCGACTTCTCGTACGGACAAGTCCAGGTGCTCCACGATGTGGGGTTCGAGATCTACCGCGGCGAGATCGTGGCGTTGCTCGGTACCAACGGGGCGGGGAAGTCGTCGATCCTCCGGGTGGTCGCAGGTCTCGGGACTCCGTCTCGGGGTGTCGTCCGGCTCAACGGCAAAACGATCACCTACGTGTCGCCCGAGCAACGAGCAAAGCTCGGCATAGACATCCTCCCGGGAGGGAAGGCCGTCTTTCCCACGATGACGGTCGCCCAAAATCTCGAAATGGGAGCGTACGCCTACCGGAAAGATCGGGCAGATCGAGACCGCCGGATCACCAGGGTCCTCGACCTCTTCCCCGCTCTCCAGCACCGGCTGTCCGATCGGGCCGATTCGCTCTCCGGAGGACAGCAACAGATGCTGGGTCTGGCTAGGTCCCTCATGCACGACCCAGAGATCCTTCTCATCGACGAGCTCTCGCTCGGACTGGCACCCATCGTTCTGCAAGAGCTGGTGAGCGTCCTCGAACGACTGAAAGAGGAAGGGATGACGATGGTCATCGTCGAGCAATCCGTCGATGTGGCGCTTTCCATCGCCAGCCGAGCGATCTTTCTGGAAAAAGGAGAGGTCAAGTTCGAAGGACTTGCTGAAGAGTTAAGAGGACGGGATGACTTGCTCCGCGCGGTGTTCCTCGGGAAGGAAGGGGGCTGAGGGTCCGCCCTCCATCAGTGTCCTCGACCGCTCTTGGGGCCTCTGGCCACGAGGCATGTCGGAGCACTGCGCTTCACGACTTGCGCAATTCGGACCAACTTGTGCGCTCGTTGGATGAGATCAGAGGAGAAGACACACCCGTGTCGACAGTCAGGAGACTTGTGGCGGCCGCCGTCCTTATCGGAGGTTTACCGACCACATACGGCATCTCGCGGTGAGCATCGGGAGTAACGACACCACTGGTGTCGAGGGACCCCGAGTTTTCGGGCTGCGGGCGGAACACCACAGCCAGCCTTTCGGCGTCGGAGAGGACCGACCTCGACTTTCCTGGAAGCTCCAGCCCGGAGACTATGGAAGCCAGGTCGCCTACGAGATTTCGCTCACCCGCGGGAGGGAATCGTGGAGCAGCACCAGGGTGGAGTCGCCCGATTCATTGCTCGTTCCCTGGTCAGCACCCCCGCTCTCGTCGCGCGAACACGTCACCGCACGTGTTCGGATATGGACAGAGTTCAGCGACAAACCGTCGCCATGGAGCGCGCCTCTGGACATCGAGGCTGGCTTGCTCAGGGCCACTGACTGGACGGCGCGCCTGATCGCGCCGGGAGCTCTCACCGAGGCGACCGGTCTCGACTATGTCGGCTATCTGCGGCGCGAGTTCGAACTGAAGGATGCGCCGGAGTCGGCACGGCTCTATGCGACAGCTCACGGCGTATATGAGGTGGAGATCAATGGATGTCGGGTCGGCGACCATGTCCTGGCGCCAGGCTGGACGAGCTACCGACACCACCTCCACTATCAGACTTATGACGTCACCGACTACCTGATCGCCGGGTCCAACGTCATCGGCGCCACGCTGGCCGACGGGTGGTTTCGCGGGCGTCTCGGCTTCGAGAGCAAGCGAAACATCTGGGGTCAGAGGATGGGACTCTTCCTCCAGCTCGAAATACATGGTGCGGGAGGCATAGAAGCCATCACAAGCGATCGGTACTGGCGTTCCTCGACCGGAGCCATCGAATCAGCCAGCCTGTACGACGGCGAGCGCTTCGACTTCGGAAGGGCCGAACAGCACTGGTCCGAGGGCGACTTCGACGATGACATGTGGGAACCCGTTGATGTCCTTGAGTTCGATGTGTCGGTCCTACGCGCTCCGAAGGGTCCGCCAATTCGACGTTGTGAGACGCTTGCTCCCGCCAGCATCACGGGTGCGCCGAACGATGGGCGGTATCTCGTCGACTTCGGGCAGAACCTCACTGGCCGCGTCCGGCTCTCGACAGACGGCATGGGCTCGACGGTGACCATACGCCACGCGGAGGTGCTGGAACACGGGGAGTTGTGCACGCGCCCACTTCGCACGGCCGATGCAACCGACGTCGTGACCTTCGGACATGGGCGGCAGTCCTACGAGCCGCGCTATACCCTTCACGGGTTTCGCTACGCAGAGGTTCGCGGCCTGCCCGGACCGCTCCATCCGAGTGCCATCGAAGCAGTGGCGTGCCATACCGACCTGGAGCGAGTTGGCTGGTTCAGCTGCTCGAATGAGCTCGTCAACCGACTGCACGAGAACGTGGTTTGGGGCATCAGGAGCAACTTTGTCGGTGTCCCCACCGACTGCCCCCAGCGTGACGAACGGCTGGGATGGACCGGCGATATCCAGATCATCGCTCCCACGGCGTCCTTCTTGTACAACTGCACCGGCATGCTCACATCGTGGCTCGAGGATCTGCAGGCCGAACAGGATTCCCACGGGCTCGTTCCATTGGTGGTGCCTGATGTCCTGGGCTATTGCGCTCCGATGGCAGCCTGGGGCGACGCGGCTGTCATCGTGCCGATGACGCTCTTTGAGCGAACCGGGGACGTCGACATTCTGCGCCGACAGTTCAATAGCATGTCGGCCTGGGTCGATGGGTTGGTGACCTTTCGAGGAGACCGACTCATATGGGATGACGGATGGCAGCTCGGAGATTGGCTCGATCCGTCAGCACCATCGGACAACGCCGCAGCTGGAAAGACAGATAGAACCCTGGTCGCAGCGGCGTACTTCGTTCGCTCGGCTGCACTCGTGAGCAAGGCAGCGAAGATCCTTGGTATGCATGAACAGGCCCTGCGTTACGGCGACGTGGCGTCACGAGTGCGCCATGCCTTTCAGCGCGAGTTCGTCACCCCAGTGGGCAGAGTGGCGAGCGACTCGCAGACGGCCTACGCGATGGCCATTGCGTTCGACCTCCTTGAGCCGGACCAGTGCATTATGGCGGGTCAGCGCCTTGCTGATCTCGTCCGGGATGCGCACTCCCATATCGGAACGGGATTCATCGGCGCGCCGCTCCTTTGCGACGCGCTCTGCACGACGGGACACACCGAATCTGCGTATGGGATCCTCCTCCAGACAACGTGTCCGTCCTTCCTCTATCCGGTCACCATGGGCGCCACGACGATGTGGGAGCGCTGGGATGCCCTCCTTCCCGACGGAAGCGTCAACCCCGGAAAGATGACCTCGTTCAACCACTACGCGTTCGGAGCGATCGCCGACTGGCTACACAGGACTGTGGCCGGATTGGCGCCTGGGAGTCCGGGGTATCGGCGAATCGATGTCCGCCCGCAACCTGGTGGACATTTGAACAGCGCCTCGGCCACGCATGACACGCCGTATGGAACGGCGGCCGTGGCCTGGGAGCGCCACCGGAGACGCTTTCATCTGAGCGTTGACGTTCCGACTGGCTCGGTCGCGGACATCCTTCTTCCCGATGGGACGGCACGCGGTGTAGGTCCCGGTTCCCATTCGTTCGTGTGCGAATTCCGTGCCCCTGAGGACGATCCAGAAGAGGAGCCATCGAAGCTGGATCGATGGCTCGATCCAGCTTGACCGGATTTCGACCTCAGTAACGGCCTATGCCGATGTCGTCTGTGTGAGCGTGGATGCTCGGGCAACGAGTTCAGGCAGAAACAGCACGTGACGGTGCTCGTGGTCGTCACCGCGGGCTTCGTCGAGGAGAAGCTCGGCTCCCGTCCGCCCGAGCAGCCGTCTGGGCTGTGCCACGGAAGTCAGCGGGACGCTCGCGGCCGCGGCGAGCTCAATATCGTCGTAACCAACGATGGCTATTTCCTGAGGCACGTCCACTCCGTGCTGCAGCAGGTATTGGACCAGTCCGAAGGCGAGAAGATCGTTCGCGCAAAACACACCGGAGGGACGATCGCGCTTCGGCAACCCGAGGAGCCGCTCGCCGGCGTGTCGGCCCTCAGCGATCGTCGGCGCCGACGTCTCGAGGTGCAACAGGGCGTCGTCACCCAGCCCGGCCACAGCGACCGCTTTCTGCGCCCCCGTGTGACGATCAGCGACCTGGGGAATTGTCCCGGGACCTCCGACAAAGCAAAGCTGGCGATGGCCAATCTCAAGGAGGTGATTCGTGGCCATTTCACCCCCCGCAATGTCATCGACGCCTACCGAACACCACTCCGCAGCGGAGTCCGGGGCCCGATCCACCAGGACGACAGGAATGCCGAGCCGGCGTAGCTTGCTGAGATGATGATTCTCGTAGTCCAACGCAGTGATGAGGACTCCGCCTACGCGTAGTTCTGTCAGGCGTTCGAGGTACCGATCTTCGCGCGCCGCACTCTGGTCCGAGTTGCAAATGAACAGAGAGAGATCCTCCACACCGGTCACCTCCTCGATGCCTCTGGCAACGTCGGTGAAGAAAGGGTTCGATGCGTCAAGGACCACGTAGGCGACGGTACGGTTCTGCCCAGCGACTAGCTGACGCGCCGACGCATTCGGTACGAACCCGAGATCGACGATGGCAGCTTCAACCCTCGCCCTGGTCGCCGGTCGAACAGCGGAAGGGCGGTTGAGCACATTGGAAACCGTCCCGACCGAAACCCGCGCCCGCTCGGCGACGTCCTTGATGTTCACCGGAGCCATGGTCTCTCCATTATGCGTGGCGCCTCAGAGCCAGTCGGGACGTACCGTCGAAGCTGTTCATGCTCCGCCAGATTCCTGCGGAGGTGACCCAGGTCATCCGGCGCGGCCCCGAACGCTGTGGCCTGCACCAGCACATTGCCAAGGGCGGTCGCTTCGACCGGGCCAGCCACCACGGTCCGACCCGAGAGGTTGGCCGTCCACTGGCAAAGAACGGGATTCTGGGATCCGCCTCCCACGATGTGGATCGTGTCGATATCGACTTCAGACAACGTTAAGGTTCGATCGACGGTAGCCGCGTAGGAGGACGCCAGGGATTGGATTATGCAGCGGACTGTCGCAGCCGGATTAGTCGATAAGGAGAACCCTTGCGCAGCGACAACGGATCGAATCCGATCCGGCATGTCGCCTGGTGCCATGAACCGGGGATCATCGACGTCGATGAGCGGAACCCCGCTGGGAAGCTCAGCCGCCTGCCGCAAGAGCGGCGCCAGCTCGAGAAGCTGGCCCTGCTCAGCCCAGCTGCGCAGAGACTCCTGGAGCAGCCATAACCCTCCCACGTTGCGCAGAAACCGAATCCGGTCATCGACGCCTCGCTCGTTGGTGAAGTTGTCCGCCATGGCCTCTTCCGTGATGATCGGCTGGTCGAGTTCCGTCCCCACCAGCGACCAGGTGCCGCTGGAGATGTAGACAAATGGGCTCTCTGCCGCCGGCACCGCGACTACCGCCGAAGCCGTGTCGTGGGACCCGACGGTGGTCACCACAACGGACGATCGAAGACCCGTGCTGCGGCCGACCTCCTCGCTCAACCCGCCCAACACCTGGCCTGGCCTGCGGAGGGCGGGGAGCCTCCCGGCGTCGACGCCGACCGCCGCCATGATCTGCGCTGACCAAACGCCCGTCGCGGCGTCGAGAAGGCCGGTGGTCGACGCATTGGTGACCTCCGTACCGAGGACGCCGGTCAGCCAGTAGCCCAGGAGGTCGGGGAGGAGCACGACGTGGGCCGCCCTGTCCCACAGGACGTCGTCTCGCTCGGCGGCCAGCTGGTAGAGAGTGGTGAACGGCAAGAACTGCAACCCGTTGATGGCGTAGAGGTCGCCGCGGCTGATGCGAGCGTGGACGCTATCGACGACGTCGTGCGTGCGTTCGTCACGATAGGACACCGGGTCGGCCAGCAGGGTGCCGTGCTCGTCCAGCAACCCGTAGTCGACGCCCCAGGTATCGATCCCGATCGACTCTACCTGGGGGAACTCCCGCCCGAGCGCGCCAAGCCCCAGCAGGATTTCGCCGAAGATGGTCTCGATGTCCCAGCGCAGTCGTCCCTGGCGGAGCACTGGAGCGTTCTCGAAGCGGTGCACCGGTCGCAGGGTGACTTCGCCGCCCTCCGCCAGGCCGGCGATGACCCGTCCACCGGAGGCGCCGACGTCCACCGCGCCGAAGACCCTGGCGGTCACGAGGCCCTACCGCAGGAATGCGGCGGCGACACCACTGTCCACCGGGATGATCGTCCCGGTCGTGTGACCGAATTGAGCAGAGGTGAGGGCGGTGACGACCTCGGCGACGTGCTCGGGCAGCACTTCTCGCTTGAGGAGTGTGCGGCGCGCATAGAACGACCCGAGCTCCTCTTCTGGTACGCCGTAGACCGCGGCGCGGTCGGCACCCCAGCCGCCAGCGAAGATGCCGCTTCCCTGCACGACACCGTCGGGATTCACCCCGTTCACGCGGATGCCGCGCTCGCCGAGCTCGGCGGCGAGGAGGCGTACCTGGTGTGCCTGGTCCGCCTTAGCCGCGCTGTAGGCGATGTTGTTGGGACCGGCGAAGACGGCGTTCTTCGAGCAGATGTACACAATGTCTCCACCCAGACCCTGATCGATCATCGCTCCGGCGGCCGCCTTGGACATGAGGAAGCTCCCCTTGGCCATGACGTCGTGCTGGATGTCCCAGTCCGCTTCGGTCGTCTCCAGCAGAGGCTTGGAGACCGAGAGGCCGGCGCAGTTCACCAACAGATCAATTCCCCCGAAGGCGAGAACCGCGGCGTCCACGGCGGCGGCGGCGTCGGGCTCTCGGGAGACGTCCGCTGCGACGCCCAGGGCGACGTCGTCGCTGCCAATGTCGGCGGCGACGCGACGGGCCCTCTCAAGATCGAGGTCGGCCACGACGACGCACGCGCCCCGCGCCGCCAGGGCTGTGGCGATGGCCTTGCCGATGCCGCTGGCGGCGCCGGTGACCAGGGCCACCCGGCCGTCGTGCGAACGCGGGGGCGGCAGGCGCCTGAGCTTCGCCTCCTCGAGCTCCCAATACTCGACGCGGAATTTCTCGCTCTCGTCGATCGGCGCGTACGTCGAGATCGACTCCGCCCCCCGCATTACATTGATGGCGTTTACGTAGAACTCGGCGGAGACGCGTGCAGTCTGCTTGTCCTTCCCGAAGGCAAACAGACCCACGCCCGGAACGAGGATGACCGTCGGATCGGCGCCGCGCATGGCGGGAGAGGTCTCGTCGGCGTGACGTCGGTAGTACGCCTCGTAGCTGGCGCGGTATTCCTGGTGCAATGTCTGCAGCCGCGCGGCGTACGCATCGAGGCTCGACGTGGGGGGCACGTCGACGACCAGCGGTCGGATCTTGGTGCGCAAGAAATGGTCCGGGCACGAGGTTCCCAGGCCGGCCAGCCGGGCCAGCTTCTCGCCGGCCAGGAACTCCAGGACGACCTCGTCTTCGCAAAAGTGGCCGATCATCGGCCTGTCCGAGGACGCCACGGCCCGCAGGTGTGGTAGCAGGGCGGCGGCGAGCCGCTGACGCTCCGTCGGCGCAAGGGGTGTCCGGTCCGGCACCGCTGGTCCGAACGGCTCTGCGACACCTTGGGCGTCGATGTAGACCTGCGCCTGTGCAATGACCCACAGCGAGTTGGCCTCGGCCTCGTCGCTGGAGTCGCCCCACGCCGTGATCCCGTGGCCCCCGAGGATGACGCCCACCGCGTCCGGGTTCTCGCGCCTGAGGGTGGCGATGTCGAGCCCGAGCTGGAAGCCGGGGCGTCGCCACGGGACCCAGAGGACCCTGTCGCCGTAGATGGCCTTCGCGAGCTGCTCCCCATCGCGCGACGTGGCGATGGCGATGGCGCTGTCAGGGTGGAGATGGTCGACGTGGGCGGCATCGACCAGTGCGTGCATGGCGGTGTCGATGGAGGGTGCGGCCCCACCCCGTCCGTGAAGGCAGTACTCCATCGCCCCCACCATCTCGTCTTCGTGCTCGGGTCCTTCGTACACGTCTCGCAGCGAACGGAGACGGTCCAGCCGGAGCACGGCAAGGCCACTCTCGGTCAGCGTGCCCAGATCTCCCCCGGAGCCCTTGACCCACAGGAGCTCGACGTCGTGTCCGCTGGCGGGGTCGGTCTCGACCCCCTTGGCCGAGGCGTTCCCACCTGCGTAGTTGGTGTTCCTGCGGTCTGCGCCCAGTCGGTGCGAGCGGGTCAGGAGCTCATCCACGGTGCGGTTCACCTCACGCTCCCCAGCTGAGCTGTGATCCCCCGATGCGCTCGGACACGCTCCGCTCGGAGTAGCCACTCCGGCGGTACGCCTCCATGGGATCGCCGGGCAGTCCTCGGGCAGCCCGCCACTCGGCCAGTGCCGGCCGGACATCGGTGTAGAAGGCATCCATGAACACGGTGTTCGCCCCGAGCACGTCGCCATCGCGCTGCGCTGCGGCCAGAGCCGATCGATCCACCAGGAGAGCTCGGGTTAGCATTTCCTGGACATTCAGCACCGATCGGATCTGTCCGGGGATCTTCTCCTCAATGTTGTGGCACTGGTCGAGCATGAAGACAACGCCGCTTGACTCGTCCAGGCCGCCCCCCCGGACCACTTCGTAGAGGATCCGGAAGAGCTGGAAGGGGTCGGCGGCCCCGACGATGAGATCATCGTCGGCGTAGAAGCGAGAGTTGAAGTCGAACGAGCCCAGCCGACCGAGCCGAAGGAGCTGCGCCACGATGAACTCGATATTAGTCCCCGGTGCGTGGTGCCCGGTATCGAGACAGACCATGGCCCGGTCACCTAGCGCCAGGCATTGCACGTACGAAGTGCCCCAATCCGGGACGTCGGTGGAGTAGAACGCCGGCTCGAAGAGTTTGTACTCCAACACCAGGCGTTGGTGCGCGCCGAGAAGGCTGTAGACCTCTCGAAGCGAGTCGGCCAGTCTCTCCTGTCGATCCAAGAAGTCCCCCTGGCCCGGATAGTTGGTCCCATCCGGAAGCCAGATCTTCAGGTCACGACTCCCGACCAGGTTCATGATGTCGATGCACTCGTGCATGTGGGCGATCGCCTTGGCCCTGATCCGATCGTCCCCATGGGTCAGGCTGCCCAGCTTGTAGTCGTCGTCCTGAAACGTGTTGGTGTTGATCGTCCCGATCCGCATGCCGAGGTCGGCCGCGAGACGGCTCAGCTTGTCGAAGTCATCGACGCGGTCCCAGGGAATGTGCAGCGCCACCGAGGGGGCGCAACCGGTGAACAGGTTCACCTGCGCTGCGTCCGCGATCTTCTCCTCCGGTGTCCTCGGTGTGCCGGGTTGCGAGAAGACCTTGAAACGGGTGCCCGAGTTGCCGAAGGCCCAGGAGGGCAGCTCGATCTCCAGGCGTTCGAGGCGATGCAGCGCCTCATCGAACTTGACCATGATCCTCCTGCTCCTCAGTCAGCAAGGGCCCCACTGGCGTTCGAGCCTCGCTGAGGCGCTGCCGGTTCGGACCTCCTCAAGTCTATGGGTAATTAGAGCGTTTCACAAATATATAGAGAGATTATGCTCAGCTCATTTGATGAATAGAGAATTCACCAATAGTCTGGATTGTATCGTTTCAGAAAGCGTACTCATGGCGCCGAGACCACGTAACGTCGGATTGCAGGCCCTACCGTTGGTCGGTGATGTGCCAGACGGAGCGGACAGCGCGACGGTTCGACCACATTCGAACTTGATTCGGGGGGCGCACTGGTGATCCGGGGCGATAGTTCGGCCTACTGGAGATGGAGGTTACTGGCAGAGTCCCGGACTGGTCGGCGCATATGGTCCATCGAGCGTGCGCAACAGCTCGCACGACGACGTGTACCGGTACCCGTGGAGAGCTACGTCGAAGGTGGTGCCGGTCACGAACGCTCTTTGTCCGCGAACCTGGCCGCAATCCAGGCCGTACAGTTCCTGCCCCGGCTTGGCGTCACGGACAGTCTTCCCCCGGACCTCACCACCACGGTGCTCGGTACCGAGATATCGATGCCTCTTCTCCTAGGCCCGGTTGGATTCACCCGCATGATGCATCCTGCGGGAGACCTTGCTGGAGTAGGCGCTGCCGGTGCCGCGGGAACGATCTTCGCGCTGAGCTCCATGTCTGGCCACTCCATGGAGGAAGTCCGTGACGCGGCAACCTCGGCAACATGGTTCCAGCTGTACTTCCTGGGAGGACGTGAGGGGGCTGAGCAGCTGGTTGCCCGAGCTCGGGATGGCGGGTTTCAAGCCATCGTGGTGACAATGGACACGCAGGTCCCCGGCGACCGCCGACGCGAGGCCCGTTTTGACCTGTCGCCACCCCTCAAGCTGAATGGCAAAACGATTTTGAAGATGCTCCCCTTCGTAGCCGTACGCCCGTGGTGGTTGCTTGATCATGCCATCGATCGGTTCCAGCTCGAACTGGTACAAGCCAATGGACTTACTCACGAGGGCGCCACCATGACGGCACAGGACGCGCTGTTGCAATGGATCGCAGCTCCACCCAGCTGGGAAGACATTGCCTGGATCCATCAGCAGTTCGGAGGACCGGTCATCGTAAAGGGCGTCCTGACCGCTGATGACGCACGGCGCGCCATCGCGGCAGGCGCATCTGCAGTGATCGTCTCTAACCACGGGGGTCGGCAACTCGACGGAGTACCGCCAACGTTTGCCGTTCTGGCAGATGTCGTTCGCGCGGTCGGAGAGGATGCCGAAATCCTCGTCGATGGCGGAATCCGGAGCGGTGCGGACGTCGTCAAAGCCGTTGCGCTCGGAGCCAAGGCTGCGATGATTGGCAGGGCTTGGGCCTACGGGCTGTGTGCGGCCGGTCAACCTGGCGTTGAGCGGGTCCTGTCGCTCCTCCGCGAGGATATCGACCGGACTATGCGCCTCCTCGGCATCGCGTCCGTGGACAATATTGACGGCTCCATCGTGATTCCCCCCTCAGAATGGAGCAACTGAGGCAGGACCCGCAGGAAGTGGTCCCCGCGAGGCCGCAGATTTGGCGAGCGCTAAGTGGTGACCGATCCGCCGTTGACCTGGATCGTCTGTCCTGTGACCCAAGCCGCCTCGTCGGAAGCGAGCCATACGCATGCTCCAGCCACGTCGGCCGGCGTTCCAGTCCGACCCACCGGAATAGCTCGCGCCAGATGTGCCGTCACTTGAGGGCCCTCCGGAGATTCCATGAGGCCAATTGCCAGCGTGTTGGCGGTCACTCCCTGCGAGGCCACCTCGAGGGCCAGACTCCGAGTGAAAGCGATCCCTCCACCTTTACCGGCACTGTAAGGAGTGACACCGATCCCCACTCCGGCAGTGGCGGCGCCGGATGAGATCGTGATGATCCGGCCCCAGCCCCGCTCACACATTCCGCCGACGACTGCGGAGCAGCAGTGGAGGACTCCGTAGAGATTGACGCGGATCGGACCCTCCCAGAACTCAGGTTCCATATCGATGAACTGGCGGACGAGCATCCGCTCCGTTGTCCCGCTGTTTCCAGCGTTATTGACCAGAATGTCGACCGGCGCTACTTGGGCTATCGCTGCGCGAGTGAGGGACAGATCAGTGACATCGAACGGCGCAGCAACCGCCTGGCCTCCGCTCGCTTCAATCTGCTCGACGACGGCCCGTGCTCGATCAGCCACAAGATCATTCACCGCGACTGTGGCACCTTGAGTAGCGAGCGCTCGGGCGATCTCCGCCCCGACACCTTGACCGGCACCTGTCACGAGAGCAACACGGCTATGCAGATCGAACATCACGCCTGCTTTCGCGGCCCATGCGGGCTTCCCGGCCTACTCGGCGAGGTGTCCTCAGAGACTGGCTCCCTGGGCAACCCGAGGACCCGCTCTCCGAGGATGTTTCGTTGGATCTGGTTTGTGCCGCCACCTATCCGAATGGACCATTGTGACAGGAACTGTTGCTGCCAAAAGCCTTCGTCTGGGGCCGCCTCGACTCCCAGCATTCCCGCTGGCCCCTCGAGCGCGACTAGCAAATCGGCCGTCACCGCCACGTGCCGCGAGTACGCGAGCTTCATTACCGAGCTCTCTGGGCCGGGCGTTCGCCCGTGGCTAAGCGCAGTCTGCGCCCGAAGACCGAGGTAGCGAAGCAACTCAAAACGGATGTATGTCGCCGCAATCTGCTGTCGATATCGGACGTTCCCGGCAGCTCGAGCGCTGAGCACCCGGAGATCGTCGAAGCGAATTCCTTCGCCGCTACCGATTGCCACACGCTCACTTTGAAGCGTCGTCTGTGCGACCTTCCATCCGTTGTCTACTTGCCCGACAACCTGATCAATGGGGATTCGAACATCGGTGAGAAACACTTCGTTGAAGTGGGCGACGCCGTCGATCTGGCGGAGAGGACGGATCTCGACGCCAGGCGCACTCAAATCGACAAGCAGGTACGAGATCCCGTATCGCTTGGGAGCGTCCCGATTCGTGCGCACGAGCAGGATGCCCCAGTGACTTTGGTGTGCAAGCGACGTCCACACCTTCTGCCCGTTCACGACCCAGCAATCACCGTCGAGTTCCGCTCGGGTCGTCAGACTGGCAAGGTCGGATCCTGCTCCTGGTTCGCTAAATAGTTGGCACCAGACCTCGTCACCTCGCAGCATCGGCCCGAGGAAGCGTTGCTTCTGCTTTTCTGAACCCCACGCGATGAGGGTTGGCCCCACCATGCTGATGCCAACGGTGAGCGCACCGGTTGAGACCTCGAACTGAGACTGCTCTTGACCGAAGATGACCTGCTGCATCGACGTGCCGCCACGTCCGCCGTACGCCTGCGGCCACGTGATGCCAGCCCAACCGCCCTCGAACAGTGTCCGCTGCCACGCTTGGCACGCGGCGACATGCGCTGCTTGTGCCTCAGGCGACGGATCCCGCCACCGGCTGCGTTGCGCAGATGAGCGGTTGCTGCGAAGCTCCGCATGCCCTTCGAGCCATGCCCGAGCATGGGCCCGAAACGATGCTTCTGCAGGTGTGTCGTCGATGTCCATTGCAAATTCCTCGCACGAAATATAGCGTTGTTATTGCTAGGTTGCGCTGCGCTCGGGTCCGAAACACGGGCAACTCCGTCCGTCAAGGGCGCAGTTAGCAATAACCCAGGCTGGGATCTCGATCCACCTTGTACGGTCCGCGGTCAACGCAAACGGCCTTCAAGCAGCCTGGACATAGCTCGAGATGGGAGGACGAACATGGCAGTCGTCGAACTCGAACGGCCCGGTGCGGACATCGCACTCCTCCGGCTAAATCGGCCTGATCGCATGAACGCCATCAATTTTGAGCTCGTAGCAGACCTTCACAGCAAACTCGACGACATCGCGCTCGACGACACGTGCAAGGTAGTCATCGTGACGGGCAGCGAACGGGCCTTTTGCAGCGGACTAGACCTCAAGGATTGGGGCGAACTACCGCCCGTCGGCGGACACCCGAATCGGCCTGCCGGCTCCACTGGGCAGTCGTTCATGTCCTCGCTGACGGCTCATCTGCGGGAGACACCCCAGATCATCATCGCCTCGGTGAATGGACCTGCGTACGGCGGTGGGTTCGCCCTCAGCCTGGCCTGCGACCTACGACTCTCTGGGGCCTCAGCCTCGTTCTGTGCTGCGTTCATTCGGACTGGACTGACGGGGACCGATATTGGCATCAGTTATTTCTTGCCGCGTCTGATCGGGGCATCCCGTGCGTTCGATCTCATGGTGACCGGCCGAGCCATTAGTGCAGATGATGCTCTGCAGATGGGCATCGTCTCCCAGGTCTTCGCCGACGAAGAACTCGCCGAACGGACTCTCGAGATGGCACAGGGAATCGCCAGCTATACGGCAGCTGGCCTCCGTATGACGAAAGAGGCCATGTGGGCGAACCTCGACGCACCCAATCTCCAGGCGTGCCTTGCCCTCGAGAACCGCAACCAGGACCTGGCTGGTGCGAATCCCGAAGTCCAGGAGTACATGCGGAACTATCGAAATCGGGTCGGATCCCGCAGGTAAGGCCCGGTTTTGGATGAGGCCACGCCAATCCCGGGGAGTATAACAACGCTATTCGATATGCTATGCTGCCGATGCCAACGGGAGGCAGAGTCGTGCCCACCGCCCCCGGTGATGGCAGCGAAGGGAGAGGGACATGAAGGTTGTCGATGGTGCAATTCGTTTCGGAGCAATCCTCTTGTGTCCCCGGTCATCCCCCCCCAACCGTCAAATCCCTGAGCTCATCAACAGCTCCCTCCCGTTGGCAACCGTTAGGGAGGTATCACCATGACCGCGTTTTGGGAAGTGCAGGAACTGATCAGTCGCTGGTGGTTCACTTATGACCAGGGTCTGTTCGAAGAGCTGGACTCGCTTTTGACGGACGATGTTTACTTTACGGTCCGGAGCGATACCGGCAAAACCGAGTATGAGGAATTCGTTACTGCGAACGTTCATGGAAGATCGGACGTCATGATCTGGCAGGCGGAACACCGCCTGGACAGTCCGTCGCCGTTGAGGCACAACGGGACCAATGTCCATCTGACTGGGAAGCGAGGAGACGACGACGAGTTCACGTCCTACATCTTCGTGACCCAAATTGTCGAGGGCCAGGTCTCCAATCTCTCTACGGGCATCGTGACGGGTTCGGTCAGAAGTGAGGCGGGAACGCTGAAAATCTCTTCGCTGCATGTCGTGCTCGACACGGAAACCTCGCGGCCATTACGAGAGATCCGGGCTGCAGAGATTACGTCCTGAGGCGAACCCTCCTTGCGAACAAACCTCTTTGACCTGACCGGCCGAGTGGCCATCGTGACCGGCTCGACCAAGGGGATCGGACGCGCAATGGTCGAAGGCCTGGCGGCCGCGGGTGCCACTGTGGTGGTCTCCAGCCGCAAGCAAGACACCTGTGACCAAGTGGCGGCGGAGGTGGAGCAGGCTACAGGCTCGACCGCTTTGGGCATTGCGTGCCACGTCGGGGACTGGGACGCCGTCGGCACCTTCGTGGCCGACGTGCAGGCGCGACTGGGTCGGATCGACGTGCTGGTGAACAACGCTGGCATCAACCCCGCCCGGATCGGGGCAGCCGACATGACCCTCGAGTTCTGGCGCAAGGTGTTCGCGGTCAACGTGGAAGGACCGCTACGAACCGGCCAGCTGGTGGCACCCATCATGCGCGAGCAGGGCGGCGGCAGTATCATTAACATCGCATCCATGGCGGGGTACTCGGGTGGCGCGAGTATCTGCGCCTACGCCTCATCCAAGGCGGCGCTCATCAACCTGACAAAGAGCCAGGCCCAGGAGTGGGCGACGTGGAAGGTGCGGGTCAACGTGCTCGCCCCGGGGCCGTTCATGAGCGAGATGATGGAGGGTGGGGAGAAGACTGCTCCAGGCTTCATAGACATGGTGGCCTCAGGGACGCTCCAAAAGCGTGTGGCCGAGCCGTCGGAGATTGTCGGACCGGTCCTGTACCTGGCCAGCGACGCTTCGTCCTTTGTTACTGGCGACGAGATCTCGGTTAGCGGGGGCATGCAGAAGTAGCAGATTGAGAGATGTTCGTCGGCAAATACGTCGACGAAGGAGAGCCGGACCGACCCGCACCGCCGATCGGGTCATGTCATGCTTCGATCTGGTCGCGCCGGTGTCGAAAGTCACTCGCCGACCGAGGTTTCCGGAGAGGCGGCGACGGTGCGCAGGTAGTAACACTCGGAGCGGGCCACCAACTTGGCGATGGAGAGCACCCGGGCTCAGCCGGGGTGTGGTTCTTCCCGGGCCTCGGCCGGGGGCCCAACAAGGCCAGGAGGCCGATTGGGAACGAGGCGTCGGCAACCCAGGCAGATCACGGGCAGCTCGCCCCGGGCTACCAACTCGTAGGCGAAGGCCCGGGAGATCCCGAGCAGCTCACCGGCCTCGGCGACGGTGTAGACGAGGCGATCGTCAGGTGTCTGTGGCGTCCGTATGGAGGTGGTCATGGACGCCACGTTGGGCTGTGGACGTCCACAAAAACGTCCACAGAAACGTCCACAGCTGGAATTTCTTCAAATCTTTCTGTCCCGCGCCGCGACGACCAGGGCGGTCAAGGGCGGCGAAGCCGAGGCGCCCGACGTGTCGGCGCTGTCCCTTGAGGGCCCGGGGAGTCACCCCTGATCACAATGGAAGTGGCTGGCCGGGAACCGGCCGGCCTGGATGCCCGATTCTCTGCCTGGCGACCCGGTCGCTCCCCGCCGGTAGGGCGCCGGCGGGCCAAAGGCGGCGGGGCACCGACAGGTGCAAGTGTGTGTATCCATGTGGCCGCCTCTCATTGAGGGGCCTGCGCCTCCGTTTCGACCTCGTCGGGGGCGCGGTCAGAATCCAGTTCGCCCGCCGGGAGCGAGTCCCGCGGATGACCACGAGCCATACCCCGGAAAGGCGGTACAGCCCTCCGGTAGCTTGATCCGATGACGATGCCAGGGCCGCCGGAACTTGGCCGAGGCGTTGTCGTGTTGCCCGGAATGAGCCCTCCGGAGGCCTGGAACGGGTGCCCCACGATCTCCATTGACCCGGAGACCATCGCCCACCCGAGCGGTGCTATCGAAAGCCTGCAGCGAACCTGGTTCGATCGCCAGCCGATTGTGGTCGAATTGGAGGTCGACTCCCAGGTGTTGTTCGATCGCGAGGCCTGTCAGCGGCCGGTCCATGACCTGAGGCCCGATTTCGAGTTCACCCGGGAGCGCCTCCACTTCTTGGTCTGGGCGAACTCCTACGACGCTCGGAACGGAGACCCGATCTGGTGGCATGGGCGCAAGGCGGCCAGGCGATTCGCCGGTCAGGGCGTCAGGGAGACGGGTCCCGCCGACATCGAGCTCGCAAATGGGACTCCGCTCTACGTCGACGGTGGCCCGTTCGCCCCCTCTCCCCTGCCGAGCGGCGTCGGGATCGTCCATCGCTGGAACACCGAGGCGGGGTCGATCTCAGCGGTGGGCCTCCGCCCACCAGCCGCCGATCTCGCCCAAGACCAGCTGGCGGCCGTCAGCCACGGGAGGGGGGGCGCCCGGGTCATCGCGCCGGCGGGTTCGGGCAAGACCAGGGTCCTGACCGAGCGCCTCCGCCACCTGATCGAGGACCGCGGGGTGGACCCCTCCACGGTGACGGCGCTTGCCTTCAACCGGAAGGCGGTGGACGAGCTGAAGGAACGATCCGGCGGCCCCGCGACGCCACGTGGGCCCCACGTCCAGACGCTCAACAGCGTGGGCCTCTGGATCTGCAACGAGTACGGAGGGCGAGGACGCCTCCGCGTCCTGGAGGATCCGGCGGTTCGGGATCTCGTGCAGGAAGTCTTCGAGGTCCCACGTCAGGCGAACACCGACACAGTCGTCCCCTACACCGACGGACTGTCGGCCGTTCGGTTGGGCCTGACCTCGCCGGCCCAGGTCGAGAACGAGATCCCGGACGCCCAGGGTTTGGCGAAGGGATTCGACAGCTACCGGAGGGCGCTGGCGGAGGCTGGGGCCGTCGACTTCGACGAGCAGATCTACCGGGCGATCGAGATCCTTCTGCAGGACCCTGACGCCCGCGCCGCCGTGCAGAACCGCAGTCGGCATCTCCTCGTCGACGAGTTCCAGGACCTCAACGCCGCCCACATGCTCCTGATCCGGTTGCTGTGCGCCCCGGCGTACAACTGCTTTGGCGTCGGCGACGACGACCAGGTCATCTACGGCTACTCCGGAGCCACTCCCGAGTACCTGATCAACTTCAAGGAGTACTTCCCCGGGGCACACCACTACGCACTCGAGGTCAACTACCGGTGCCCGCCAGCTGTGGTGGGCGCAGCGACGAACGTCTTGTCCTACAACAAGAACCGGATCGCCAAGACCATCAGGACTCCGCCTGATCGCCGAAACGACGTCCCCGATTACGACCCACTCATCGAAGGTCAGGGACCGGTGGCCGTGGTCAGGGCGCCAGCCGACCAGCTCCCGACCAGCGCGGTCAGCACGATCTTGAGCTGGATCAGCGGCGGGGTTCCACTCGAAGAGATCGCGGTGCTGTCCCGGGTGAACTCGACACTGCTCCCGATCCAGCTCGCACTCACCGAAGCCGGGATCCCGTGCACCGCCCCCCTCGATCGGAGGGCGCTGGAGCGAACGGGTATCCGGACCGCTCTCGCCTACCTGCGCATGGGTCTGGCCCCCGAAGCGTTGCGTCGTGACGATGTCCTCCAGACCATACGACGGCCCTCTCGGGGGATCGCCCGCAACGTGGTGGAGATGGCCACCAAGCGTCAGATCGCGTCGGTGGCGGAGATCAGGCTCCTCGCGAAGGCTCTCTCGGGTGGAGACGTCCCCAAGTTGATGGCGTATACCGATGCCCTCGACTCTGTCTCCGCAGCTTGCCGGATCTCGTCTGGAGCTGCGTTGCGGGCCATTCGAATCCAGGTGGGCCTGGGCGAGACGATGGACGTCTTGGACTCGTCCCGGGGAGAAGCCGATCGATCGACCCACGCCGATGACCTCGTCGCCTTGGAGGCCGTGGCGGCGCTCCACCCTGACGCGGCCTCCTTCGAGCCGTGGCTTCGCGATCTGCTGGCACGGCGGCCAGTCAGCGGACCGGCTGTGCTGCTGTCGACGATCCACAAGATCAAGGGCCGAGAATGGGAGCACGTGATCGTCTATGGCGCATCGCAAGGGCTGCTCCCCCACCGCTTGAGCGAGGACGAGGAGGGAGAACGGCGCGTCTTCCACGTTGCCCTGACCCGTGCCATCCGTCAGGTGGTCTTGTTGGCTGATGCCGAGGCTTGCTCGCCCTTCGTGACCGAGCTCGATGGCAGCCGACCTCGTGGTCCGATCGTCGGCGCCGCCAGGGCGGGCCGCAATCTCGAGCGGGCGCTCCTCAGCCCGTCGGCCGCCTCGACGGGCACTTCTCGTGCTCGTGTGCACCCAGGCCGCCGTGGCGCCGGTGGGGGTGAGCAAGGCCGTAAACGACCGGCCAGGCCGACGCCGGAGGTGCAGGCGGCAGTGGGGCTTGCGCTGGACTACGCCGGCCATTCCGGGACGGTGGTTGACCTTTCCGAGTCGGAGGCTGTACTCCATGTGGGTGCCGCACGACTGAAGGTGGTATTCGGATCCGAGGTTCGGGTGCAGGGAGCCACTGTGGTCTTGACTGGACCAGGCGAGACCAAGAAGGTCGAGAGCTCAGCAGAACCTTATGAGAGCGCTCTTCGGGAATGGCGGTCAGGGGCGGCGAAGCGGGCGTCTGTACCGGCGTATGTCGTACTGAACGACAGCGAATTGGTAGGCATCGCGGCACGTCAGCCCCGGACGCTCGCCGAGCTGGCTCAGTGCAAAGGCATTGGGCCCAACCGGTTGGATCGCTGGGGTGACGAAATGCTGGCGGCGCTGAACGCAGCTGACGGGGATTGAATCGACCGGCGAGCCGCACGCGGCCCGGAAGCCGGACGGCAGCAACCCAGAGCGTCGAATCCCCATTATCCGCCCCACTATCTCAGCGATACTGGGTCGCGATACCCTTTATTCCATGGACGGGGCGTGGACGTAATAGCAGGTCACTGGACGGAAGGGCACTCCCTGGACTCCTCGGCATCGGACTCTTAATCCGCAGGTTTCGGGTTCAAATCCCGAGGGGCGCACCGAGTGGGGGGGGCGCACTCTGATGTTTCCGGTCGTGGTCGACGCCACCGCGCGTTCGACGACAACAAGGTCCGTG
>Ga0181532_10000365_pt1 | contig 47080 bp, 38 predicted proteins | sample PEATcosm2014_Bin_33_FD_119768 | JGI IMG/M metagenome (GOLD analysis project Ga0181532, IMG submission 119768) | Peatland microbial communities from MTU Mesocosm Facility, Houghton, MI, USA - PEATcosm2014_Bin11_30_metaG | ecosystem: Environmental > Terrestrial > Soil > Wetlands > Peat | place... | reverse complement strand
GCCGTCCGGTGGGATGCTTCGACGCCCGCCACATTGTAATGCTTGATAACTAAGTTTGGAGTACAATACCTGTGGCTTGCCCGGCAGAGTTTGATGCATACACCGACGGATCAAACGCCGGTTGCGAAAAAAATGTTGTTCGCGGCGTGGAAACGCTAATTTTGGATCGACTGGGTTTTCAATTGAAACTGGAGCCCAAATGTCATTTTCAAGACTGGTTTCGTATTTTCGCTTTCACCGCTGTTTGTGGGTAATAGTGGCTGTGGTTCTCAGTTCCCCCGGCGCCGGCATGGCGCAGAACTCCAAGCCTAAATTTAAAGTCATTGCTCTGGCGGAATCCGGCGGCATCCATCGGCCTTTCGTTGACGCAGCTAGAGTGTGGTTGCAAAAGCTGGCGGACGACAACGCTTTTAGTGTCGATTATATCGAGAACACCGATAAGATTAACGACGAATTCCTGTCTCGCTATCAGTTGTTTATACAGCTGAACTATCCACCCTACGGATGGACTCCAGCCGCTGTAACCGCATTCACAAAATACATTGAGGAAGGCCGAGGCGGTTGGATCGGATTTCATCACGCTACCCTGCTCGGAGAATTTGACGGATACAGCATGTGGCCATGGTTTTCCCAGTTTATGGGAGGGATCAGATTTACCGATTACATTCCGAAGTTCGCCACCGCAACGGTAGTCGTGGAAGAGCCTTCGCACCCCGTTATGAAAGATGTGGGCGGATCCTTTGTAGTCGATCAGGAAGAATGGTACACGTACGACAAATCTCCGCGTCAGAATGTTCGCGTGTTGGCGCGCGTCAATGAGGCCACGTACTTGCCAGATACCAAAACTAAGATGGGAGATCATCCCGTCATCTGGACAAATGAACATTACAAGGCGCGCAACGTCTACATCTTCATGGGGCACCATCCTGAATTGTTCCGAAATACTGCTTTTACGACCATCTTTCGCAATTCGATCTTCTGGGCCGCCCGCCAATGAAGATGCACTCGATTCGTTTCTTGATGTTTTTGGCCGTTCTTTGCTCCTCTGTAGCGAGCATCGCTCAACCAACTCGCTTTAAGCTGCTTGCCTTTTACTCTACGAACGTCGAACCCGATCACGTGCAGTTTGCCGAGGCCGCGCTGAAATTCCTTGCCGCCCGAGCGATCGCCGACAACTTTACATTTGACTCGACAACCGACTGGGAGAACATGAATGATGCGTATTTGAAAGCGTACCAAATGATTGTTTGGCTCGACGACGCACCCAGCAATGCCGCACAAAGACTTGCGTTCCAGCGCTACATGGAAAATGGCGGGGCATGGTTGGGTTTTCACTTCTCGGGATACAACGACAAAGACACGAACTGGCCATGGTTCGTCGATTTGTTAGGCGGGGCGGTCTTTTACAGTAACAATTGGCCGCCGTTGCCGGCAAAGCTCGTCATCGATGACCGCACTCATCCAGTCGCAAGGGACATCCCCGACTCCTACGAATCGCCGGTCAACGAATGGTACATTTGGAAACCCAGCCCCCGACTTAATAAAGATGTGCGAGTCCTGGTCACTCTCGATCCTTCGAATTATCCCCTTGGGCTGAAGGACGTTCTCACCGGTGGCGACCTCCCCGTGGTTTGGACAAACACGAAATACAAAATGATCTACATGAATATGGGACACGGAGACAAGATTTTCACCAGTCCCATTCAGAACAAGCTCATTGAAAATGCGGTGAATTGGCTCGGCATGGGAGCCAAGACCGCTTCTCAGCCGCCGAGCGGAACAGGAATTAGTCCGGACGGAATTGTGGTGAATCCGACAAGCCGCAGAGTGTACGCGGTGAACGCCACCTCTGGCACTGTAACGGTCCTGGAGAACGCCGGAAACTTTCGCGGCACAATAAAAGTAGGAACCGCGCCCGAAGCAATCGCGATTAATCCTGTCACCAACAAAGTTTACGTGGCGAACTCGGGAAGCGGCGATGTAAGCGTGATCGATGGAGCAACCGATCGCGTCGTTGCCACTGTCAAAGTGGGAGATTTGCCTTATGCTATCGCGGCGAACCCTGCCACCAACAAGGTGTATATCTCGAAGACCTTCAGCAATAGCATGACGGTCATTGACGGAACAACCAACGCGGCAAGCACTCTGAAAATCGGCGTGCAGGCTGACGCTATTGCCGTGAATCCGGCGACAAACCGACTCTACCTAACAAGCTATGAGAGCGATAACTTGACTGTAATCGATGGCGCCACCGATAGCACAACAAGGGTGACCGCGGGCGCCCATCTCTGGGGAATCGCGGCGAACTCTGTGGCAAACAAAATCTATTTGGCAGACGCGGGCAGTTCGAATGTCACAGTGCTTGATGGCAGAACAAATGCCACGACAGTGGTTCATACCGGTGATATTCCTTGCGCACTTGCTGTGGATTCGTCTTCCGGCCGACTCTATGCGGCGAACTACGCAGGCAATACCGTGACGGTAATTGATGGCGCCAGCAACTCTGTCGTTGCAACCGTGAGTGTGGGATCCCGGCCTCAGGCTTTAGCGGTTGACTCTGACATTCACAGAGTATACGTCGCGAATACTCACGACAATACTGTGACTGTGATTGACGGAATCACTAATGCGGTGGCGGCGACGATAAAGACTGGGATTGCGCCTTATGCAATTGCCGTGGATAGTGCAACCAACATGGCCTTCGTAGCAAACATGGATGGGCCGAGCCCAACCGTGATCAATGGGCGAACGCTTACCGTAACTACCGCTGTGGGCTCGGCGCCGTAGAGAATTGTTGCTTATGAGAATCGTGCGTTGGAGTGCTCTGGTTTTCGTAATTGCTTGCGTTGTTTGTATCAGCCAAGCACAGACGCCGGTACAGGCGAAGAAAAAACAATTGCTGGTCATCGGTGAGGAAAAGGGGTATCGGCACGAATCCGTTTCTCACGCTATGGCCACGATTGAACGCTTGGGCGAGAAGACCAAGCTCTGGGACACCACAATTCGCACCGATACAGAAGCGCTCACCAAAAAGAAACTGGAGTTCAATGCCAAGAACCTTAACGACTTCGACGCCGTTCTTTTCTTCACCGGCGGCGAACTTGAGATGAATGCGCAACAAAAGGCAGATTTCCTATCATTCGTTCATGATGATGGAAAAGGTTTTATTGGCGTTCACAGTGCCACCATCACCTTCACGGGCTGGCCGGAATATGGCGAGATGATCGGTGGGTACTTCGACGAGCATCCGTGGGGAACATTTGACGCTCCCATCGTCGTTGAGGATTCTAGCTTCCCAGGCATGGAGCAGTGGCCGCGGTCTTTTGTTCTCAGAGACGAAATCTACCAGGTCCGAAACTATTCGCGTGACAAGGTGCGCGTTCTGATGCGCCTTGACACCAGCAAACTCGATTTATCGACTTCCAAAGTCCACAGGACCGATGGCGACTTCGCCGTAACGTGGGCCAAAATGTACGGCAAGGGCCGCGTCTACTATTCCACCCTGGGCCACCCTAAGGACAACTGGGACGATCCTAGACTTCAGGAGATGTATACAGAGGCGATCAAATGGGCTATGGGGTTGGTGAATGCAGATATCACCTCACGGCCTTTGCCCGCTAAATAGGCGAATGTGTCTTAAAGAAGGCCAGACGAGACTATGAATTACGGTTCGTAGGAGAGAGATAGCATGTGGAAGGTTTTCGTGTTTGTTCTGCTCGCGCTCACCACGTGGGCACAGGAGGCACACCCGATTCTTGCACTCGGTTCTCCTGCGCCGAACTTTGAACTGCCTGGCGTCGACGGAGAGGTTCATAAACTTGCCGACTATTCCGCTAGTCAAGTCCTCGTAGTTGTGTTCACCTGCAACCATTGTCCTATCGCGCAAATGTATGAGCGGCGTATCACGCAACTTGCGGCGGACTATAAAGACCGCGGTGTTGCAGTGGTTGCGATTCAACCCAACGATCCCAAGGCGATCACCATCGATGAGTTAGATTCCTCCGACGTCAGCGACAGCCTTGAAGAGATGAAGATCCGCGCCCAGTACAAGCATTTGAGGTATCCGTACCTTTACGACGGGGAAACACAGTCGGTAGCGGACGCTTACGGCCCGCAGGCTACGCCGCACGCCTTTGTCTTCGATCATGATCGGCGTCTTCGCTATGAAGGCCGCATGGACAGTAGCTACCGCGTTGAACTAGTGAAAACCCATGAGGTGCGCGACGCCATCGATGCGCTCCTCGCCCATCGGGAAGTAGAAGTGAAGCACACCGGTGTTTTCGGCTGTTCGACGAAATGGAAAGAAAAACAGGCCGCGCGCCTGGACACTTTACGGAAAATCGAATCCCAGCCGGTCCAGCTTGAAATGGCGGCGGCGGCGGATTTGAAGACGTTACGAACAAACCCAACAAAAAAAACGCTATTGGTCAGTTTTTGGGCTACATGGTGTGGCTCGTGCATTCACGAATTTCCCGAGTTCCAGGACACCTTCCGAATGTATGGCGTTCGCGATGTCGAGTTAGTTACGGTGGCGGCAAACATGCCGGATGAAAAGAGCAGCGTATTGCGTGTGCTGGAGAAAATGCACGCCACCAGCCGTAACTTATTGTTTGCTTCCGACGATATCGCCGGCCTGCAGGCCGCGTTCGATCCCAAGTGGGAGTCAGCCGTTCCTTATACCGTCTTGATTGGTCCCGACGGAAACGTGCTCTATCAGAAACAGGGTTCCGTCGACATATTGGAATTGAGAAGAACGATCCTGGCGAGCTTACCGTCGGACTACGAAGGATTCAATAAGTATTGGCTCGATAAGTAGGAGATTCATACAAATGAAAGTTCGCCTGTACTTACGAGTCCTATCTGTCGCGTTGGTAACGACGGCAGTTTGGGCTGGAGACGCGATACCGAAAGCGGCCTGGCGCCGTCCCCTCGGCCTTCCACTCGAGAAACCCGGAGTGACTCGGATCGCCGGCAATATTGATGATGGGTTTTGGCAAGGCGCGCCGGTGGGCGGCTTTGGCTCCGGAACATTTTCGCGCACTTATCGAGGGGACTTTGCCCGCTGGCACATGAAAGCGGGAGTTCACAAATATGCGCCCGTTTATGCCAATCAGTTTGCAATGTTTCAGCAGGCTGAGGGCGAGGCTGAAGGGACAGCCCGGGTGCTGATGACGGATCACCCGGCGGATGGCTCACTCGCAAGCTGGCAATGGGACTATCCGGTGGGCGCGGGGGAATATGCGGCGCTCTATCCCAAGTCGTGGTACGACTACAAATGGGATAAATTTCCAGCCCACGTGGTGCTGGAACAATTTTCTCCCGTGCTGCCAAATAATTATCGCGAGTCAAGTTATCCAGTTGCGGTTTATCGCTGGCATGCGGAAAATCCCACGAAGCACGCCGTTACCGTGTCTGTCCTGCTCTCATGGACGAACATGGTGGGCTGGTTTCGCACCTTTACTCGAGATTTTCAAGGCGCTCCCAGTCAGGGAAATCACAATCAATTCGTCAGCGAGAAGATCGACGCTGCGATGATGAAGGGAGTGGCGTTTCAGCGCAACCGCGCGAGCACGGCCCCGCGCGAGGCTGACGGACAATTCGCGATTGCCGCCCTTGAGTCGCCGGGCGTCGAGGTAAGTTACCAGGCTACATTCCCCTCCGAAGGAGATGGAAAAGCGATTTGGACGGGCTTTGCCAAAGATGGCCGGCTGGCGAACAGCGATCTTTCCTGGGTGAGCGATGGCGAAAAACTAGCGGGAGCAATTGCTGTGCGCTTCACCCTTCAGCCGGGAGAGAAAAAAGTAATCCCCATGGTAATTGCGTGGGACTTCCCAGTGGTGGAATTCGGCGAAGGTCGCCAATGGGATCGCCGCTATACGGATTTTTATGGAACCAGCGGCAACAATGCCTGGGCAATTGCGCGCGACGGATTGCGCAACGCCTCGGCCTGGAGCGATGCGATCGACGCGTGGCAGGGTCCCTATGTGAATGATGAAAGCAAGCCGTTATGGTATCGAGGCATGCTTTTCAACGAACTTTACACACTGACGGATGGAGGCTCGTTCTGGGGACGCCCAGTCGGTAGCGATGTCAAAACTCCTTCTTCCTTTGCGTTACTGGAATGCTTCGATTATGCGTATTACGGAACTTTGGATGTGCGGTTTTATGCTTCGATGCCGCTGCTGAAATTCTGGCCCGATATCGACAAGCAGGTGCTGCGCGAGTTCGCCGACACGGTGCCGAAGGAATGGCCGGAAAAGGGGCAATGGGTCTGGAAGTCGCAACTGACGGGCGAACCCAGCTTGCACCTGCGGAAAAAGAAAGGCGCGGTGCCGCACGATCTCGGAGTCCCGGAGGGAGATCCGTTCATCGCCGTGAATGAACCCGGCTGGCAGGATACGAACGATTGGAAGGATCTGAATTCAAAGTTTGTTTTGATGGTTTATCGCGATTACGTCCTGACCGGCAGCAAAGACGCGGCCTTCCTGCGCCAGATGTGGCCGGCTGTGCAGGACGCCATGGTTTACTTGCAGCAATTCGATCATGGCGGTGGCATTCCTGAAAATGGCGGCTACCCCGATCAAACCTACGATTCATGGGTGGTACGAGGGGTAAGCGCCTATTGCGGCGGTTTGTGGCTCTCGGCATTGCGCGCCACTGAGGAGATGGCACGCACACTTGGCAAAAACGACGCAGCCTCAAAGTATCACGAACTATTCCTCAAAGCTCAAAAGACATACATTGGCCAGCTTTGGAGCGGCGAATATTTCCGCTACGACACGGATAGCGAATATCGCGACAGCATCCAGGCCGATCAACTGGCCGGACAGTGGTATGCCAACATGACGGGCCTGGGCGACTTAGTGCCGCACGAAATGCAATTGGCGGCGTCCAGAAAAATATTCGACTTCAACGTCATGAAATTTGGCGACGGCGAAATGGGCGCGGCCAATGGCATGGCCGCGGATGGCTCAATCATTCGCGATAACGAACAGGCGCCGGAAGTGTGGGTAGGAACCAGCTTTGGATTCGCCGCTCTCCTGCTTAGCGAAGGGATGCGGGACGAGGCTTACCGCACGGCTTGGGGTTTGTACCACGTGATCTACGAGAGCAAAGGATACTGGTTCCGCACTCCGGAAGCATGGGACGTGAAGGGAAATTTTAGGGCGTCGATGTACATGCGTCCGGCCGCGGTTTGGGCGATGGAAATGATCCCGCAGCCGCGTGTGGAAACGCTGCCGTCCGCGCAGCCTGCCGCACGAAAAAACGACAGTGCAGACAAGTAGAGTTCCGCAGTTCAATCGTTCATCCCTATCTGTAATGGTCATCGCTTGGAGGGAGATATGCCGGCAAGGATGCCAACCATGTTCACAGCTCCTACACGAACCTTCGCGGGAACAGAGGTACGGTGGTTTGGTTTGAGAACGGCACTGGTCGTCATCTGCCTTGGAGTTTCTCTCAGCGCACAGCAAGCGGCGGAACAAGCAACTCCCGCTAAGCCTATGCAGGCGCGCTTTGAAGATGGCGCTGAATTCCGCTGGCTGAACAAGAAAGTGCTTGATTCGCGGGTCCTGGATAGCATGGAAGACCTTTCGTCGTGGTCGTTCGCGGGCGCGGGAGAGATGACGCTAAGCGAAGATCACACGAAAGACGGAAAGCATGCCTTGCGAATCCGCTCAACTTCCAACATCGCCCAAGTGGGCAACGAGGGTGAGTGGGAAGACCTTGTGGCCACGCGAAAATTTTCCGGCGAAGACTGGAGCGGATATAACCGCATCTCTCTTTGGGTGTATCCCGACGTTGTCGGCGCGCCTGCGATTTCTTGTTCCTTGATTCTCCACAATGATGGCGTGCACAAACTACCAGATCGATATAACGAAGGCCGCCACGAGTCGATTATTCTCAAGAATCACATGTGGAATCAGATTGTGTGGGAAATCGCCCCGCTCGATCGCGATCGTGTCACGGCAGTCGATTTTGCGTATAGCCTTCCCAAGAAATTTCCCGAGCCCGGCGACCAGACAATTCTTGACATTGATCGCCTCGAATTACAGAGCGTTGTGGCCGATCACGTCGAGGGCTGGGATGTGGCCTCCGGAAAGATAGCTTTCAGCCACAGTGGATATACAACCGGTACATCGAAATCCGCAATCGCCAGCGATCTGGCGGCTGGCGAGTTCTCCGTCGTCGATCAACAGACTGGCCAGGTTGTCCTCACCAAGCCGGTGGAACAGACGACTACTCCGCTTGGCAAGTATCAAACGCTAAACTTTTCCGAGGTCCGAGAGCCCGGCATCTACGCGATCAAGGCCGGCGATATGCTGACTCGTTCGTTCCGCATCGGCGATGACGCATGGAATAGCAGCATCTGGAAAGCAATCAACTTCATGTACAGCGAGCGCTGTGGAACCGAAGTGCCCGGCATTCACGGCCGGTGTCATCAGGATATCTACACGCTTCACGGAGACCAGCGAATCGTGGTCAACGGCGGATATCACGATGCCGGAGATCTCAGTGCGACAGGAAACACACCGGGAATGGTCTACGCGGACCTTTCTCTGGCCGAAACTTTGAGAGAGCGAGGCGAAGATCCAGCTCTCACGGAGCGATTGTTGGAAGAAGCGCGGTGGGGCTTGAACTGGGTGCTGAAAACGCGCTTTGGAGACGGATACCGCAGCACCGGCCAACTAGTGAGCTACTGGACCGACGGAATCATGGGTACGGCGGACGATCGCTTCGGCCAGGCCGTCAACAATCCGGAATGGAACTTTCGGGTAAGTGGAGTAGAAGCGCTAGCGGCGCGAGTGTTGAAGGAAAGCGATCCGGAGTTGGCGAACCGCAGCCTGATGATTGCGGAAGAAGACTGGAAGTTCGCAGTGGAGGGTTTGAAAACGGCGCCTCCGCTCGCCGAAGTTTACGGCGCACAGGACGAACTGGAGCGCCTATCGTTCGGCGTCGTCGCGTCGGTTGAGCTCTACCGGGCGACCCGAGACCAGCGTTACGCCGATGAAGCAGTCAGTTTGGGCGACCTGGTGTTGGCATCGCAAGAGCGGAAGCTACAACCCTGGACGATTCCGCTGGCTGGTTATTTTTATACTGGTCCGAAGCGAGAGAATCTTTTTCATCGTTTCCACATCGGGCAAGAGCAGGAACCCATCATTGCTCTGATCCGCCTGTGTGAAGTCTTTCCGGATCACGACAAATGGATGAAATGGTACTCGGCTGTCGTCTTGCACTCGGAGTACTATCTCAAACCGGCATCGGCCGTCGATGAGCCGTACGGGGTTTTACCAGCCGCAGTGTATCGCGAGAGCGAAGCACGCCTCATTCCTGAATCAAAAGATTGGACTCCTCTGCGCGCGGCTGATCGCGACGCTTATTTGCAGGAAGTACGGCACGGAATGCCGCTGGGCGACGGAAACTATCTGCGCCGGTTTCCGGTTTGGTTTGACTTTCGCGGCAACTCCAGCGTTCTGCTGTCGCAGGCCAAAGCGCTCTCGGCCGCGGGACAGTTACGAGGCAATCTTGAGGCCGAAGACCTGGCTCAGAAGCAAGCGCAATGGCTGGTCGGGCGCAATCCCTTCTCTGCCAGCGTAATGTATGGCGAAGGTTATGACTGGACTCCGCTCTACAGCGTGCGCTCGGGCCAGATGGTGGGTGCGCTTCCGGTCGGGATTGAAACTAAGGGCTTCGACGACGCTCCCTATTGGCCCACACAGATTTGCTGGACGTACAAAGAAGTCTGGACTCAGCCGGTAGGGCAGTGGATATGGCTGATGCAAGACATCGCCGTCGCCGCCACGGTGCGCGGGACGGCTGACTCGGGGCGCCACGAACCGGTGGAATTCCGCGAACAAACGAGCGGGCAGCTTACCGGCGTGGCCTCGATCGGGAGTGACGGCGAATTCAACCTTCATTTACCCGAAGGTCATTACGATGTGCGTCAGGGGGCAACTCACACTACCGTCACGGTCCTGCCGGGTGGACTCTACCATCTCGATTTGCGCCGAGAACACGTTTTCGACTTCAAAGTTGCGTATCAAGACTCAGGTCACAATAAAGTTGTCGTGCGGGTTTCCGCTGAAGGCGCCGGCAGTCACACATTCGCCATCCGCGCCGACAATCTCGTCCTGCATGAACCGGCAATGCAAAAGATCGATCTGAGCTCGGGAAATGTTCAAGAGCTTATCTGGCATGCCGATGTGGCGTCCGTGGAAATGCCTTGGGTGGCCGTGCTAATTCCAGACGGTAGCCTAAGTGACCGCCGCGAAATCACGGGAACCGAAATGCATCCCAAATGAAGAATCGGCGAATCTATACACAATCGAGCCGGTTCTGCTCCTTACTTTGCCGTTGTTTACAGTGATATGCTTGCGAGCTGTCCACGAAGCTACTTTCTTGATTGGGGTCTCCATGCCACGTCTTCTGTTCTCCTTTGCTCTGGTATTTTGCGCGGTGAGCGTTGCGGTGCAATCGCAGGAGCAGAAAACCACCGTGCCCGGTCATTACCTTTTTGTGTGGTGCGGTGATGCAGCACGCAAGGGCAACGATTTTCTTGCGGTAATCGATGCCGACCCTTCCTCGGCTTCCTATGGACATCTAGTGACGACGCTCGCAACCGATCAACCAACCATGCGCGTGCATCACACGGAATACACCATGCCGGCCAGCGGGATGCTCTTCGCCAATGACCATGACGCCGGGCGGACTTTCGTCTTTGATCTGCGCGATCCGTTGCATCCCAGAATTGAGACGTCATTTACCGACATGGCGGGCTATATGCATCCGCACTCCTACGTGCGACTGCCCAACGGACATGTGCTGGCCACCTTTCAGCACGCACACCACGATGCGACCGAAGAACCGATCGGTAAAACGGGCGGGCTGGTGGAGATTGATGACGCAGGTAAAGTGATCGCTCCGCCAGCAATGCGGATCCGGCGTTTGCGGGCGCTCTGTTGACGCCTTACAGCCTGGTGGTCCTTCCCGAAATTGATCGGGTCGTCTCCACAAACTCTTCCATGCACCTGGAAGACATTTTCGCAGGCGTCACCTACCAGGTGTGGCGTCTCTCCGATCTGGAAGTGATCAAGACGGCGTACTTCGACGTGGGAGAGAATCGCTACGCGCAGATCAGTCCGGAAGAGCCGCGGCTTGGTCCGGATGGGTCGATCTTTGTACAGACTCTCGGCTGCGGGCTCGAACGCATCACCGGGGTGAACACCGGCGAGCCCCGGTCGCAGCTGGTGTACACGTTTCCCGGCAACTGGTGCGGGGTTCCAACGATCATTGGACATTACCTGGTGCAGAGCGCGGGAGCGACGCACGGATTGATCGTGCTCGACATCGCGAACGCGGCCAAGCCGGTGGAAGTGTCGCGACTGAAGCTGAGCGATACGTACCAACCGCATGGACGGGATGGGATGCAAAGGCCGGGCGCGTGGTGGTGACTTCCAGTATGACGTCCGGGCCGGTGGAGCGCCTCTACCTGATCAAACTGGATCCCGCAACAGGGGCGCTTACCCTGGATGACGCCTTTCGCGACAGCGATGGAAAAGTTGGCTTCGGGTTTGTCGACCGCGAGTGGCCACATGGGTGGAAGGGATCAGGGCTGCCCCATGGAGCCGTCTTCTCGCGCTGAAAAAATTACCGGTTCATCTCATCAGTTCTGTAGTCCGGTCTGGTAGCCTGCATAAACTATGCGCTTGCAAAATATTCTTTTCTTCCTGATCGCGACCGGCTGCGTTTTTGGGCAGAGCGGGAAACCTTTGGCTGACCGGTTGGCTGCTCAGAATGCGCTTTTCGACGAGCAGTACGAGTCCGATCTTCGCAATTTTCCCGAGCGGGCGACTGCCTACGGCGACTACCGTTACAACGACAAGCTGGCCGAGTACTCGCTGGCAGCTATGGTTCAGCGCGTTAAAACGAACCGGGAGTTCCTGGCGCGAATCGAGGCCATCCCGAGCACGGACTTTTCTGAACAGGACCAGCTTTCTCGCGACCTGCTGATTCGCGTGCTCGAGCAGCGCGTTGCCGATTTTGATCTGAAAGAGTACGAGATGCCGATCAACCAGCAGAACGGCGTCCATACCAGCCTGGCGGATCTGCCGCTCTCGGTTCCTCTCGACTCGGTGAAGCATTACGAGGATTACATTGCGCGGCTTCACCAGATTCCGCGGGTGCTGAGCCAGACAACCGAGGTGCTTCGTGCGGGCATGAAAGACAAGCTGATGCCGGTTCGATTTCTGGCGGAGAAGCTGCCGGTGCAGTGCCAGGGGATTATCGATTCCGACCCGTTTCTTCAGCCGACGAAGAAGTATCCAGCAAGCATCTCCGCGGAAGAGCAGAAGCGTTTGACGCAAGAAATTACGGATGCGATCAATGGCGACGTGATTCCGGCGTACAAGACTTTCGCGAATTTCCTGCGCACGGAATATGCGCCGGAAGGGCGAACGACGCTTTCTGTCATGTCTCTGGCGGATGGGAAGAAGCGGTACGAAAACGATATCTACGCGCGGACGACGACGCGGATGACGGCGGACGAGATCCATCAACTTGGTTTGCGCGAGATGGAGCGAATCGAAGCAGAGATGACGGTGATTGCGAAGAAGGAAGGCTTTGCCGATCTTGCATCTTTCCGAGCTTCGCTTAAGACCAATCCCAAATATGTTCCGACTTCGGCGGATCAGATCCTCGACGATTTCCGGCACTATATCGCGCAGATGGAGCCGAAACTGCCGGAGCTATTCACGCTGCTGCCGAAATCGCCGGTGACAGTGGAAGCGATCCCGGCGTTTCAGGCGGCGGCCGCGACTCACTATGTGACGGGCACACCCGACGGCAAGAGGCCGGGCCGGGTTGTGGTGGCGACTTCCAACTTCGCGGAGCGGTCGTTGATCGACGATGAGGCGATTGCCTATCACGAAGGCATTCCCGGACATCACATGCAGCTCTCGGTGCAGCAGCAACTGACGGGGCTGCCGAAGTTTCGCCTGCATAGTCTGGGCTTCAATGCCTACATCGAGGGCTGGGCGCTATACGCGGAGCAACTGGGCAAAGAGGTTGGCTTCTACCAGGATCCAGTGTCGGATTACGGGCGACTCTCTTCCGAACTCTTTCGCGCGGTGCGGCTGGTGGTCGATACCGGAATCCACGCGAAAGGATGGAGCCGCGAGCAGGTGGTGGAGTTCATGCGCAAGTCCGGAGCCGTGGACGAGCCGACGATCCAGTCGGAGACCGATCGTTACATCGCATGGCCGGCGCAGGCTCTCAGTTACAAGCTGGGGCAGCTCAAGTTTCGCGAACTCCGCGAACGCGCGCGGAAAGGGTTAGGGCCGCAGTTCGATCTGAGGAAATTCCATGACGAGATGCTCGACGGCGGAACGCTTCCGCTGGATCTGCTGGAGGCGCGCACAGACCGATGGATTGCGCAGCAGAAGGGGAAGTGAGGAGGGCACGACGCGAGATATCCTGGTAGTGTCTCGCTTTGATGCCAAACGGCTGTGTGATTCGGGAGATCCCTCGTCCCGCTGGTGAGAACGCGGGCCTTCGGGGTGACGCCAAACAAGTGACGCCGCTATCCAGCATGCCTGGATTACTCCCGATGAGCTAGTTCAAGATAGTGCGTGAATAACCACCCTAAAACAAAGAGATTCCCTGTATATTTCGCTATCACGCAGTCGGGTTACGGACAAACCGGGCTGCACTCCCCTGAGAGTCGTTCGAAATCTCTGGAATTCCGAAACTCTGGCGGTTGAACCGGAGGAAAGCAGGTGTCTGCTGCGTTTTTGCAGGCAGGCTTTCCGGCTTTTCCGCCCACGATCACCCGGATTTCGCGGTCCCAAGTGGTTGTGAAGAGTCGGCAGGGCCGATCGATTGATTGGCTCCCAGGGCTGTACCTTGGCGATTTTCGAGCATGCCCTTTCGGGACCTTACGCCGCGGGAGGGGTGAGGGCACACTAACATTTCAAGTTTTTGGAGCTGACTGAACAGGACTAACTCGATTCTTTCGATTCCTATGGGCCACCTCCCCACTCGTTCGAATGCGCTTGTCGTCATCCTAGCCCTGGGCACCATGGTGGGCTGCCAAGGATTTAGCTCCAGCAAACCTGCCAGCCAAGGCACGCAGACTCCTGTAACGGGCACCTTGAATGCTGCTCCCACGAACATTACTTTTGGCAACGTGCAAGTTGGCACCAGCCAAGCTCAGTCCGAGATCTTGAGTAATACTGGCGGAAACACGCTTACGATTTTGCAAGTGGCGGTTACCGGCGCGGGCTTCAGCACAGCCGGGTTAAGTCTGCCGGTCACGTTGTCGCCGGGACAGAGCATGAGTTTTAACGTTGTTTTCAGCCCGCAGTCAGCCGGGAGCGCAACCGGCAATCTGGCAGTTACCAACGATGGCTCGAACAGTCTGTTAAACATCGCGCTTACCGGGACAGCGGTGGTGGCCGGTAGTTTGACCGCGAGCCCAACCAGCTTCACTTTCGGCAGCGTGCAAGTGAACACCAGCCAGACGCAGACCGAGACCCTGAAGAATTCCGGGGCAACGAATCTCACGATTTTGCAGGCGACCTTTAGCGGCTCGGGTTTCAGCGATACGGGCCTGACCCTGCCACTGACGCTGGCGCCGAACCAGAGCACAACGTTTGCGGTGGTTTTCGCGCCGACCGCAGTAGGCGCGGCCAACAGTATTCTATCGATCACGGTGAGCGGGTCGACCACTACAGTCGACATCGCGCTTTCCGGAGCCGGAGTGACGCCAGCCACTTTGACCGCGACACCAGCCACGCTTTCCTTTACCGGCGTGCAGGTGGGCAAGACTCAGGCGCAGACGGAGACGGTGCAGAATACCGGCGGTCTGAATGCAACGATTTCGCAAGGCACGGTTTCCGGTACGGGTTTCAGCGTCTCGGGATTGAGCACGCCGGTGACGCTAACACCGGGACAGAGCACGACTTTCACTTTGACGTTTGCACCGCAATCTTCGGGCAGTTTCAAGGGAAGCGTAGCGATTGCTTCGAACGCTTCCAATACAAACCTGGCCATCTCATTGAGTGGTTCGGCGACTGGGTCGACGCAAGGACAGTTGAGCGTGAGTCCGACTACGATCGGCGTGGGTAATGTCACGGTAGGAACGAGTGGAACCCAGACGGGATCGCTCAATGCCACAGGGGCAAGCGTGACGGTCACGGGCGTGACGGTGGGCAGTTCGGAGTTTGCCATCAGCGGCCTTACATTCCCGGTTACGATACCCTCGGGGCAGAGCGCGGGTTTCACGGTTACGTTTACGCCTCAGTCGAGCGGGCTGGCATCGACCAGCGCGTCGTTCACGAGCAGCGCGACGAACTCTCCGGGAGCCGCAACTCTCACCGGAACTGGAGTGGCAGCGCCGGCTTATAGCGTGAGCCTGCTGTGGGTCGCGAGCACGTCCCCGAATATAACGGGATATAACGTTTATCGCCGCACCGGGACCACGGGCAGCTTCACGCAGATTAATCCTGTGCTGAACAGCACGACGGCGTATACGGACTCGTCGGTAACGGACGGCCAGACCTATTACTATGAGACCACGGCGGTCAATTCCAGTAATGAAGAGAGCGCGCCATCCACGGCGGTAAGTGCTAAGATTCCAGCGCCGTAAACATTCCTCCTAAACCTGGGTTGTTCTGCCAGGCTTTATCGCGAACTTGTTCTTTCCCGACCTCCCGTCCGATCGATGAGGGGAGCCGGTAGTTGCAATCGGTTGCGACGTATTGCAGAAATTATCAGTCTTGACAGTTTCCGGTTTCAAAGTAAAGTGACATATGTAATGTAGAGTGGAGAAGAGTTCGGCTCTGCCTGTTCAGCCTTCCCCCGCGCTTTATCCCAATCAGTAATGAGGAGAAGTACGATGAAATCAGTCGCCAAGTTTTTGGTGTGGGGAGCGTTCGCGGCTCTCATGTGTTTCGCGCCTTGCGCTTTTGCTCAAGGGCTCTCGAGCGGAACTGCAGCGGGAGCTAGCGTTCTCAACAGTGCGCCATCTGCTTTCTTGATTTTCGGTGGCCCCGGCGGCAACCAGCACGGTAGCCAGTTTGGTGGGAACGGCGGCAATGGCGGCTGGGGTGGGAACGGCGGCAATGGCGGCTGGGGTGGTAACGGCGGTTGCGGCAATCAGGGGTGGGGCGGCTGGGGTGGGAATGGAGGATGCGGAGGCGGCGGATCCAAGTCAGTTCCCGAGGGCGGAACGTCCTTGATGTATCTGGCGTTCTCCAGTTTGTTCTGCGTGGGTGCTCTGGTTTACCGGTCACGCCGGCAGGCGTCAGTTCGCTAGACGCAAAAGCAGCGGGGTTGAACCCTGACAGCTTGCTTTGAAAATTCGAGTAACAAGCGGCGTGCCGAATCGGGCACGCCGTTTTTCTTGGCAACTGCGCTTCATTGGTCGACTCTGCAGCGGTCGTCATTTCTGCTTGTACCTGATAGATAATCCACTCCTGGAAACTTTCCTGTGGTCGCGTTCATGTGAGCGTATGCAACCTTCTGCATTGTTGCCGCTTGCAAGTGTTGCAAGTGATGGACATAAACTGCAAAAGATTGCATAGACGGGCGCGAGTGGGCTTTCCGCGGGGATCCGCAGGCCTGGCTGACGGCCGGGGGAGTTCCGCGGGGCAATATAGATCGCTAAGCTGCTTGTAATCATGCACTTGATTAAATTTTTGGCCGCGCATCGAGAGGCGCCCAGCTGGCGGAGCTGTTGCGAGACTGAGGCAGTGCGGCGGTTCTGCGTGATGTGTCACTAGTGTGCAAGGGTAGTGGCACGGACGGGCCACTTCATACCCCTTGCAACAATCTGCAATCGGATGTAAGCTCATTCTCGTCAGGGCTAGCCGACAGTCAGATCGGCACATTTCTCCCCCCGGCCCGATGGTTCACTGGCGACCCAGTAGGCGCGATACGCGGAAGTTTGCGTGTCTTGACAAGCGAACTTAATTTGCTACAATCACTATAGGAATAGTAGAGATTCGCAAGGCCTCTCGGATTTGGCAGTGGATGTGCTTCAGGGCGGTAAGACCCCAGGAACGGAAGTCGCGCAGATACCAACGCAGCGATAACTGAGAAAAGCTGTTTTAAGTTGGCAAGACGTTCTTAAATTCCCCCCGATTATTCAGATCGTATCTCCTCAGGATCTCGTTTTTGTGAGATTTCCGGTGGGAGCGGCATTTTAAGTGGTTTTGGGGTCACTGTGAGATGTGACTTAGAGGGCGAAGCTATGGCCACCAGCACACTGGAATTCACGCAATCGGCGCCGTTGGTTGAGGCGGAAGTGGAACACTGGTATGGGCTGCAAACGCGCCCCCGCCACGAGAAGATCGTGGCCCAGCGACTGGAAGAGAGAGGCGTGAGAACGTTCCTGCCTCTGGTCACCGAGGTGCATCGCTGGAGCGATCGCAAGAAATCGGTACAGATGCCGCTGTTTAGCTGCTACGTGTTTGCGAAGTTTGTGCCGAACCGATCGGAACGCTTACGTGCGCTCAGGGTCGAAGGAGTATTCGGACTGGTGGGCGCGAGCGGGGAAGGCGTTGCTATTCCGGAAGAACAGATCGACGCGGTTCGCGGTTTGATCGAAGGGCCGATGCCCTGGTCCTCCCACCCTTTTCTGAAGATCGGGCAGCGAGTGCGAATCCGGAGTGGCGCGCTGGACGGTCTGGAAGGCATCCTGGTTTCGCGCAATGGCGACCGCACGCTGGTGATTTCGGTGGATGCGATCCAAAGATCGCTAGCCGTCCGCGTGGAAGGGTACGAAGTCGAACCGGTCTAAGAAATCTCCCGCAGTTGATCTTCCACACTGTCGTCAAGGTCCAACTCACCCATGGCACCAAACACAACTGAAACACTTCGCTTGTTGGTCGTGAGCAGGGAATCGGCGGTTCTGCGCATGCTTTGGTCGCTGGCGGAATCCAACTCCTGGCAGGTGGAAACGGCGGCCAATGGCTGGGATGCCATGGAACGAGTGCAATCCGACATAGCGCCGACCGTGCTGGTGCTGGATATTCCGCGCGGGGATACCGACAGCCTGCACCTTCTACCGTGGCTTCGCCGGCTTCGTCCCGATCTGCCGATCGTGGTGCTGTGCTACCCGGAGGATCCGGGCCGGCAGAAGGAAGCCATCCGCCTCGGCGCGAAAGATGTTTTGGTTCGTCCTTTGAGCGAAGGACAGTTGGAATTCCTGATCCAGAGAAATGTCGGTTCCTCGAACGGGGATGCGGACGCGGAGATGGCGAGCGAAGATATCGAATCGGTGGGTGAGGATGAATTCTTCCTCAGCGTAAGCCCGGTTATGCAAAAGCTCCGAGCCCAGGCGGAGTTGTTGGCGCAGGCGGACGTTCCCGTGCTGATTCTGGGTGAACCGGGAAGCGGAAAAGGGACGGTTGCCCGGCTGATCCACAAGCTGTCGGTCTACTCTGGATTCAAGTTCCTGCGCGTGAACTGCGCGGAAATGCCGGGAGACTTGCTGGAGATCGAACTCTTCGGCCGAGGGAATGGAAACGGATCCTCGACAAGTAACGGCGGCAGGACGATCCCGGGAAAACTCGAGATTGGGGAAAAGGGAACACTGCTGCTCGACGAGATTACGGAGATGCCGCTGGCGCTGCAGTCGAGGCTGTTCCAGGTATTGCAGGACAAGCGATTTGTGAGGACCGGCGACCACAAAGCGGTAGAAGTGGATGTACGGATTCTGGCGGCGAGCAGCGGCAACATGGAGCGCGCTCTCGCCGAGAAGCGCCTGCGAGCGGACCTTTATTACCGTCTCAGCGCGTTTACCATTCACGTGCCGCCATTGCGCCAGCGCAAAGACGAAATCAAAGTTCTTTTGCGTTATTCCATGCACAAGCTGGCCCGGTATTACGGGTTGCCGGCGCGAGAATTCAGTCCGTCGGTGCTGGCTGCCTGCCAGAACCACGGCTGGCCGGGGAATCTGAAAGAATTGGAAACCTTCGTCAAACGCTATCTGGTGGCGGGCGAAAAGGACCTCAGCCTGAACGGCTTCGAACCACATCTGGGAAACAACGGCGATGCGCCATCCGCACGGAATTTCAAGCTGGCGCTACCGGGGCACGATGAGGCGGAAGCGCATGCCGACAGGTCACTGCCGCAATCTTTGAAATCGCTGATCCAGAGCGTGAAAGGGGAAGCCGAGAAGAACGCGATCGCGGCCGCTCTGGAGAAAACTGGCTGGAACCGGAAAGCAGCCGCCCGGCTGTTAGGGGTAAGCTATCGTACGATGTTGTACAAGATCGAGCAGTATCACATGAGCGCTTCGGAGTCGTACTTGTCATCTTTTTCGGGAACCCGGCTGGCCAGTTCAGTCCAGACTAAGGGAAATGGGAAAGCAAGTTGATTACGGACGCCAGCCGGATGAGCGGGAAGCGCCAAGGAGCCGACGTGAAAAGAACAGCTAGCAGTTCTTGGATTGCCGGAGTGGCCGCGAGCGCTTTGTGTCTGCTGACGGCGGGCGGGCTGTGGGCGCAAGCAGGAACGAAAACTGCCGCGAGCGCTCAAGGCTCCAGCGCGCCACAAACTTCGCCGAGTACCGACGCTGCGACGGCGCCGAGGCCGCACGACGATTCTTTTGTGATTGGCAACGATGACGTGCTGGCGATCAATGTGTGGAAAGAGCCAGATATCTCGCGCTCGATTCCGGTGCGGTCGGATGGAAAGATCTCGCTGCCGCTGGTTGGGGAAGTACAGGCGACGGGACAGACTCCACTGAAGCTCGAGCAGGAGATTGCAGCCAAGCTGAAGAATTACATCTCCGAGCCCGAAGTTACGGTGATCGTTCAGCAGATTAACAGTCAGAAGTTCAACATCCTGGGACAGGTAACCCGTCCAGGGTCGTACGTGATCACAAATTCCGCCACGGTGCTCGATGCCATCGCGGTGGCTGGCGGATTCCGCGACTTCGCCAAACAGAAATCGATTTATATCCTGCGGCAGAACGCCGACGGCACGCAGACCCGGATTCCCTTCAACTATAAAGACGTCGTGAAGGGACAGAATCCTGGGCAGAACATCAAGCTGCAGCCGCGGGACACGATCGTCGTACCTTAGTATGAAACTGTTGCAACGAGTTTGCGTTGGGCTGTGCTTGTTGTCTCCAGCGTTCGTGTGGTCGCAAGTGGAGAACCCGCCGCCTGCGCCGGCGCCCGCCGTCAGTGGTCCGGAGATTACTGGCCCGGAGAGCCCTTCGGACCAAATGCTGACACCGCCTCCGGTGAGCGGGCAATCGTTTCCGATTTCGACGACTTCGGAGGAACGGTCCAACTACCTTCGCGGCGGATTAGCATTCACCAGTGCATACACGGACAATGCAGTGGGGCCAGTAGCCGGCCATCCCGTGAGCGACGTGAGTTATTCGGTAGCACCCTTCATCGCTTTGGACGAAACCACCCCAAGACTGCATATTGTTTCGATGTACGCTCCCGGATTCACCTTCTATCAGCGGGAGAGTGCCCTGAACGAGCAGGATCAGAACGCGTCGATCAATCTGCAGTACCGCCTGAGCCCGCACGTGACCTTGAGCGGGCGGGATGGCTTCCAGAAAAGCTCGAACGTATTCAATCAACCGGATCTGGCTGCGGCTGGGGCGGTCTCGGGCGGCACGCAAGAGGCGAATTTTTCCGTGATTGCGCCGATTGCGGACCGGCTGAGCAATTCCGGAAATGTAGGGATCGCCGCCCAGTTTGCCGCCAACCAAATGGTGGGAGCGAGTGGCACATTTACCAACCTGCACTATCCGAACCAGGCCGAGGTGCCGGGGCTGTTTGATTCGAGTACGCAGGCCGGGTCGGTGTTCTACGCGCTGCGAGCTTCGAAGATGCATTACCTCGGCGTCGCTTATCAGTACCAGCGATTGCTCTCCTACCCGACTGCGGGGCAGAACGAGACTCAGACGCAGGCGGTGCTTTTCTTCTACACACTGTATGCGTCGTCGAGGCTGTCTTTTTCTGCCTTTGGGGGTCCGCAATACGCGAACGTTGGACCGCAGTTTCCTGAGACCGGATCAACCCCTCTGCCCGGCTCGCACAGCTGGAACCCAGCCGCGGGAGGCAGTTTGAGCTGGCAGGCGCGCCGGAGCAGCTTCGCCATGAGTTACTCGCACGTCATCTCAGGCGGCGGCGGGCTGCTAGGCGCAGTGAAAATGGATAGCGCCAACGCATCCTTCCGGCAACAGCTTTCCCACGCGCTGAGCGCATCGCTGACGGGGGGATATGCGCAGAATGATATTTTGGGCATCGCGAATGGGATCAGCGAGAATGGGCACACGGTTTCGGGAAGCGCGACTGTGCAGCAGCAGTTTCACCAGCACGTGAATTTGCAGCTGGGATACACGCGGCTGCACGAGGACTACAGCACGGTTGCGGTACTGGCGGCGACTCCCAATACGAACCGCGAATTCGTTTCAATTTCCTATCAGTTTTCAAGACCTCTGGGAAGATAAGTATGGTTGACGATCTCGACGAGAAAAGTTCGGAACAAAGCTTCGACCTGCAACGCTACCTGGGCGTGGTGCGGCGTCGCCACCTGCAATTCCTGATCCCGCTGTTTCTGGGTTGGGCGGTAGTGTGGGGCGCCAGCTGGGTGCTTCCGCCGCGCTACCTGTCAAGCACGACGATTCTGGTGGAGCAACCCACCATGCCGAAGGATTACGTCACGCCCAACGTAAACGATGACTTGCAGGAGCGCATGCAGAGCATCACGCAGCAGATTCTCAGCCGCACGCGGCTGCTGCACATCATCGACCAGGTCAACCTGTATGGCGGGGCGCCTTCGCAGCCGTCCCCGGACCAGCAGGTGGACGCCATGCGCAAAGATATTGACATCGAACTAGTGAGGGATGCGCGCAACCAGATTAATTCTTTTAGCGTCTCTTACTCTTCGCGCGATCCGCGTCTAGCACAAAAAGTTACCAGCGAACTGACGAACTTGTTCATCAACAAGAATCTGGAGGTCCGGCAGCAGCAATCGGAAGACACCACCAAGTTTCTTGAGAGTCAACTGGAGACCGCCCGGCAAACCCTTTCGGACCAGGAAGAAAAGATTCGCGAATTCAAGGGACTACATCTTGGCGAAATGCCGGGGCAGGTGGCCAGCAATCTGCAGATTCTCAGTGGACTGCAATCGCAGCTGCAGAGCGAGCAGGACGCTCTGAACACGGCCAAACAACAGCATGTCTACCTGCAAAGCCTGGCGGACCAGTACCGCACGCTGCAGGGGCCGGCCAAGACCGCGGACGGAACCAGCGTCGGCCTTCCGGCGATCGACGAAGAGCTGGAAAAGCTGAAGGCGCAACTCGCCGATTTGAGCTCGCGATACACCGACCGCCATCCCGATGTACGCAAGCTAAAGGAACAGATCGCCAAGACGGAAAAAATGAAGGCCCAACTGTTGGCCAGCGTCAAGGATAAGGATGATAAGAACCCGGCAACCGAGTCGGCGGATCCCGCGGGCGGTGGCGATCCAGCCCGGGCGTCGATGCTGGCCCAGATCCAAAGCCAATTGAGTTCCAACCAGGTTGAGATCACCAACCGGGGACACTCCATGGCGGCGCTGACCGCGAAGGTGGACGATTATCAGGCCCGTTTGAATCAGGAACCCATCCGTGAGCAGCAACTCTCCGACCTGACGCGCGGCTATGAGCAATCCAAAGCAAATTATGACGACCTGCTGAAGAAAAAGAATGAGTCGGCGATGGCCACCAGCATGGAATTGCTGCAGCAGGGCGAGCGCTTCAGCATTATCGATCCGCCAAGCCTGCCGGTGAAGCCGGACTTCCCCAATCGTTTAAAGTTCTGCGGAATTGGACTCGGGATCGGATTAGCTCTGGGCGCCGCGGTCGCGGGGGCATTCGAAATGATGGATGACCGGATTCACGACGAGAAGGCGTTGCAGAAGCTGTTGCCGGTTGCGGTGATGTCGGAAATCCCGGCAATCACGGTTACCAGCGAAGAGCAGCAGGAGCGGCGGCGGCTATGGCTGGGTTGGGCGACAGCGGTTTTCGTATCTGTTACGATTTTGTTGGGGTCAGCCTTCAGTTACCTGCGGGGCTAGCGGATTATCCATGTACAAAGCCTTTTACAGCCTGAAGCGGAATCCGTTTGAGATTACTCCCGACCCTTCGTTCCTGTTTCCCACAGGGAGGCACAACGAAGCGTTGGCCGCTCTTTATTACGGTGTGCGGCGGCACAAAGGTTTTGTTGTCTTGACCGGCGAAGTGGGAACCGGGAAAACTCTGCTGCTGCGCTGCCTGTTGCAATCGCTACGACAGAGTAAAGATGTTGCCTACGCCTATATTTTTAACGGCCGGCTGTCGCCACTCGAATTCCTGCAGTACATTGTCGCGGATCTGGGACTTCCTCCCACCAGCAAGACCAAGGGTGAACTTCTGCTGCAGATTGCGCATCACCTGATCGCGCGCAGCCAGAAGAAGCTGACGACGGTTCTGGTGGTTGACGAAGCGCATCACCTTTCACCGGAGATTCTGGAAGAGATCAGGCTCCTGACCAACTTTGAAACTGCGGACGACAAGCTGTTACAGATTCTGCTGGTCGGGCAGCCCGAACTGGATGACAAAATCGACTCTCCGGATCTGCGGCAATTGAAACAGAGAGTCGCGCTGCGCTCCCACCTGCTGCCCCTGAATTCGACTGAAACCATGGGATACATCCACAGCCGTCTGCGGCTTTCGGGAAGTCCCGGTCCCTCGGCGCTGTTTCCGCCGGAGACGGTTGCGGCGGTGTTCCAGCACTCGCAGGGGCTTCCACGATTGATCAATACGATCTGCGAAAATGCGCTGATTGCGGCCTATGCAAGACAGATGCCCAGCGTGAGTCCTGAGATCATCGACGACATCGCGAAAGACTTCCGCCTGGGAGTGACCAAGCGGACGGAGAGCAAGCAGGTACAAGCAAATGAAGAACTCGACGTGCGGAAGGCCGCCCGGACCTTGCTGGCGCTCTATGCCCAACTGCAGGCGGCACAAACCCAGGAAGACGAATTGAAAACGCGGATCGTATAAGAACTGCGCCGGAAGCTATCTAAATCATGAGCCGTATATTTGACGCATTGCAGAGGGCTGAGTCGGAGACAGGGAACGGAGAGTCCAAATTCTCTGTGGCTACGGAACTGCTGCGGGCCGCGGAAGAGAAGATGCGCCTGGGCAATGCGATCGAGGAACGGCCGGCCAGAGTGGAATCCGTCGAGACGGCTCAGCCGGCTGCGAGCGATTTACTGGAGCACTGTCCAGTGTTGCCGGTCTTCATCCCGCAGGAAAGCCGGCTGGTTGCGGTGGGGAAAGAGGGAAGCCTGGGCGCGGAAAAGTTCCGCTTTCTCGCGGTGCGTTTGCGGCAGCTGCGCCAGAGCCGTCCGCTGAAGAAGGTCCTCATTACCAGCACCATTCCACAGGAAGGCAAGAGTACGGTCGCGGCCAATCTGGCTTGCACGCTGGCACGGAGAAAACAGCATAAGACGTTACTGCTGGAAGGCGATCTGCGGCGGCCGACCGTCTCCGAGAAATTTGGCTTGGGCAAACTTCCTGGGCTGTGCGAGTGGCTCAGTGGAGAGACGGAAACCCGTAACATCTATCGCCTCGAAAGTCTGGGGCTCTGGGTTCTGCCGGCGGGCACCACACCGCAAAATCCTCTGGAACTGATGCAATCCGGGAAGCTCGCGCAGTTGATGGATCAGCTGCAAGGCTGGTTCGACTGGATCGTCATCGATTCTCCACCGGTGCTCCCGCTGGCGGACACAAGCATCTGGTCCCGGCTGTCAGACGGAATCCTGCTGGTCACGCGCAAGGGCACGACCGAGAAGCAGCAACTGCAGCGCGGCCTGGAGGCGCTCGAAAAGTCAAAACTGCTGGGAGCCCTGGTGAATAGCAGCGAAAATGCGGCGCACAGCGATTATTACCAGCGATATAGTTCTTCAGTAGATCGACCCAAGTAGATCGACCCAAGTAAAAAGACCGAAACCACCAGCCGAAAATCTCCTAATCCTGCCATTCCAAAAATCATTCGCAACACAGCAGTTCGCTTGACTCTACCCCCCACAAGCAGAACAAGCGGAGGGAATCGTGAACGCAAGAAGTTCCACTAAACGCGCCACCGTAAGCCCGATCTCCGGAGCGACAACTTCCGGCGATACGGTCGTCTTGAACGCCGAAGCCTTTCGGCGGATGATCGCGCTAGAAAGAAAGAGAAGCGAGCGTTCGCGGAAGCCATTCATGCTCTTGCTCGTGGACATGGGCAAGTACCTCTCGACGGAAAAGAATGGAAAGACGCTGGAGCGAATCCTAGCGACGCTGGCCCTTTCGTCGCGCGAAACGGATATCACGGGGTGGTACGCTAACGACAACGTGCTGGGGGTGCTGTTTACCGAGATCGCCTCCGACAGCAACTCGATTCCGGCCACCATCATCACGCGGGTGACGGAGACGTTACGGAAAAATCTGACCGCCGAGCAATTCGGCGAGCTGAGTCTCTCGTTCCACGTTTTTCCCGAGGACTGGGATCACGAGGGCGAGCAGAGACCGAGCAACCCCACGCTGTATCCGGATCTCTCGCAGCGGGAAAATGCCACGAAGGGTCTTCGCGTGATGAAACGCATCATGGATGTCACGGTGAGCCTGTTGGCGCTGGTGTTCCTGGCACCGCTTTTTCTGATGATTGCCGCGGCGATCAAAGCGACGTCGAAGGGCCCGATTTTTTTCCGGCAGCGTCGCATCGGCCAGTACGGAAAATCGTTTGTCTTCCTGAAATTCCGTTCCATGTACGTGAACAATGATGCCGGGGCTCACAAGGCCTACGTACAAAAGTTGATTGCCGGCAAGGCGGATAAGCAGCCCTCGGACGGGAACGGCGAAGGCGTCTACAAGCTCACGCGCGATCCGCGGATTACGCGAGTGGGAGGCTTCCTGCGGAAGACCAGTCTGGATGAGCTTCCCCAGTTCATCAACGTATTGCGCGGGGAAATGTCCATGGTCGGGCCTCGGCCTCCGGTGCCCTACGAAGTGGAGGCCTACGATATTTGGCATCGCCGGCGGCTGCTGGAAGCCAAGCCCGGAATCACGGGACTGTGGCAGGTCAGCGGACGCAGCCGGGTGAAATTCGATGACATGGTCCGCCTCGACCTGCAATACGCGCGCACCTGCTCTCCCTGGACCGATATGAAAATCCTCTGGCGCACGCCTGGAGCCGTTGTTCTGGGCGACGGCGCTCACTAGAAGATCCCTCCTCTTCACAAGAACTCAACCACCCTCCCCCCAAATGAGGTTACTTCCAAAATGGCCACGCTTGTGACTAAACCGCGCAATACAGACCAACTGCAAGAGTCAGGAAGTGAAGTCATGGTGAAGTTTGGAGTTGTAGGGTATGGGTACTGGGGGCCGAATGTCGTTCGGAATCTGGACCGGATGGACGAGGCGGAAGTGGTGGCAGTGTGCGACAAAAGCGCTTCCGCCCGGCGGAAGGTGGCGAAAGCCTATCCGGACGTGCGCGTAACGGATGATGCCGCGGAGCTGATGGCTTCTCCGGAGATCGATGCCATTGCCGTGGTGACGCCGGTGTGGACGCACTACGAACTGGCGAAAGCCGCTCTGCAGAATGGCAAACACGTTTTCGTCGAGAAGCCGTTCACCAGCAACGCGAACCAGGCGCAGGAGCTGATTGAACTGGCTGCGCGGAAGAACCTGAAGATCATGGTGGACCACACCTTCCTGTTTACGGGTGCGGTGAAGAAGATCCAGCAGCTTTTGCACGATGGAGCGCTGGGCAAACTCTACTACTACGATTCCATGCGGGTGAATCTCGGGCTCTTTCAGCATGACGTAAATGTGGTCTGGGATCTCGCTCCGCACGATCTGTCGATCATCGACCACTTGTTTCAGAAGACTCCGGAAGCGATTTCTGCGACCGGGCAGACGCATCTTAACGGGCATGAGGATGTGGCTTTCATCACGCTGTATTTTCCCGACAAAGTGATCGCGCACATCAACGTGAACTGGCTGTCGCCGGTGAAGGTGCGCACCACGCTGATCGGCGGGGCAAAGAAAATGCTGGTTTGGAACGATCTGGAGGTGGACGAGAAGATCAAGATCTACGACAAAGGCGTGAACGTCACCAGCCGCGAAGGGCTGTATGACTTGCTGGTGCACTACCGCTCGGGCGATATGTGGGCGCCGCAGGTGGAGCAGGTGGAGGCGTTGACCCGGGAGTTGGCCTACTTTGTCGAATGCATCGCAAAGGACGAGACTCCTTTCAATGACGGCGCCGCCGGACTTCGCGTGGTCAAGATGCTCGAGGCCGCGAACACATCGATCAGCAAACGGGGAGAATTGGTTTACCTGTAATCGAGTTTTGACTCCAAGCAAGAACACGCGAATGACCAAAGATTTTTATCTGCTTTTGCCAGCTGGTTTCGTGAGGCTTGAACAGAAGTGAAGCCCAAGGTTTTACTGGCTACCACCTGCTGCTGGTTCCCGACGGCTCGGCTGGGCATGGCATTGGCCAACGCGGGATGCGTGGTGGAGGCGGTGTGCCCATCCGGCCATCCTCTTGGCCGGACGAGAGCCGTGCATCAAACGCATGCTTACAGCGGACTCGCGCCACTCGGTTCCTTCGCCGCGGCGATTGCAGCGGCACAGCCCGACATCATCGTTCCGGGCGACGACCTGGCAACCTGGCATTTGCAGAGCTTGTACCGGCAAGAACAAGGTTCGGCCAGGAAAGCTTCGGCCAAGCAAGACCCGACGAAGACAGGGACAATCAGCGCTCTGATTGAGCATTCTCTCGGGGCGGCGGAAAGTTTTCCGGTGGTTTACTCGCGAAGCGATTTCATGGCGCTGGCTCACGCCGAAGGCATCTGCGCTCCGCAGGCTGAGGTGATCCGGGATATCGAACATCTCCGGACATGGGTTAGCGGAACGGGATTCCCGACGGTTCTGAAGGCGAACGGGACCTCAGGTGGGGACGGCGTAAGAATCGTCCACAGCGTGAAAGAGGCCGAGGCCGCCTTTCGGAGGTTGCAAGCTCCGCCACTGTTGGCGCGGGCAGCGAAGCGGGCCCTCATCGATCAGGACAAGACGCTGGTTTGGCCTTCATTGCTGCGGCGCCACTCGGCGGTGAGCGCGCAGGCATTTATCGCGGGACACGAAGCCACCAGTACGATTTGCTGCTGGAAGGGAAGCGTCCTCGCCAGTCTTCATTTTGAAGTGGTGAAGAAGGCGAGCGCGGCTGGGCACGCGACCGTGGTGCGCTTGATCGAGAACGCGGAGATGGCAGCGGCAGCCGAAAAAATTACTCGCAAGCTTGGGCTCTCCGGGTTTTACGGTTTTGACTTCATGATTGAAGCGGGCACCGGCAACGCCTACATCATTGAGGTGAATCCTCGCGCCACGCAGGTGGGCCACCTGAACCTGGGGCCGGGACGTGATCTTCCTGCAGCGTTATATGCCGCGTTGAGCGGAAAGGCTGCGCAGCCGGCGCCGAAGGTGACCGAGAAAGACACGATCGCTTTGTTCCCGCAGGAGTGGATCAGAGATCCGGAGAGCGTATACCTGCGATCGGCGTATCACGATGTTCCCTGGAATGAAGCCGAGTTGATGCGGGATTGCGTGAACAGCCGCAGAAAACAGAGCGCGTGGTACTCGCGAGCCGCCCGGACTTCCGCTGCGGTCCCACTTCCTGGGCCAACCGCTGTGGCGGCGAAGACCGACGCGGTGGAGCAGGCCTGGGGAAAAAAATCTTCATTCAAACCGGCAATCCTCGAATCGAATACCAACCGCTAGAGCGGAAACCATTCATGAATCCTTACCAGTGCATTGCTCCGGACGTGAAGCTGGGGCGAGACGTGAAGCTCTCGAAGTTCATCAACCTGTACGGTTGCGAGATTGGCGATGAATCGAAGATCGGCGCCTTCGTCGAGATCCAGAAAAATGCCAGCATCGGCAAGCGCTGCAAGATCTCGAGCCATACGTTCATCTGTGAAGGCGTCACGGTGGAGGACAACGTTTTCATCGGCCACGGCGTGATGTTCATCAACGACAGCTATCCGCGAGCCACGGCCGCCAATGGAAGTCTGCAGACCGAGGCCGACTGGAAGGTCGAGCGAACGGTAATCCGGAAGGGCGCGTCGATTGGCTCGGGGGCGACGATTCTCTCGAATATTACCGTCGGGGAGAACGCCATTGTGGGCGCGGGCAGCGTGGTCACCAAGGACGTGCCAGCCAACAGCATTGTGGCGGGAAATCCGGCAAAATTTTTGCGGTCTATCGAACAAATTACGGAGGTTTCAAAGTGAGCGGTTCTCATAGCAGTGCAAACAGCATTCCTTTTCTTGATTTGGTTACTCCCCACGTGGAACTTGAGCAGGAGTTGACGGAGGTTTTTCAAAAGGCCCTGCGGACCGCCGGATTTATCGGTGGACCGATGGTGGAGGATTTTGAGAAGGCATTCGCAGCCTTCTGCGAGGCCAGCTATTCGGTCGCCATCAGCAGCGGAACGGATGCTTTGCGCTTCGCACTGATGGCGTGCGGAGTGAAGTCTGGCGACGTTGTAGTCACCGTGCCGCACACTTTCATCGCCACCACGGAAGCGATTTCACAAGCCGGGGCGTTGCCTGAGTTTGTCGACATCGATGAGCAGACCTACAACATGGATCCCGCAAAACTCGTGGAGTATCTGGAGAGACAGTGCACGGTCAACGATGCGGGAGCGCTGATCAGCCGGCGCAGTGGACGGCCAGTCACGGCCATTGTTCCGGTTCATCTGTACGGGCAGATGGCCGATATGGACGCGATTCTGGAATTGGCGGAGCGTTACCGTCTGGTGGTGATTGAGGATGCTTGCCAGGCGCACGGCGCCGAATATTTTTCGCGAAAGCGCAACCGCTGGATGAAGGCGGGATCGATGGGACGAGCCGCGGCCTTCAGCTTCTATCCGGGGAAAAATCTGGGTGCCTGCGGCGAAGCAGGGGCAGCCACTACGAACGACGCCGCCATCGCGAAAACCATGAAGATGCTTCGCGACCATGGCCAAGCCACGAAATACTATCACGACATGGAAGGCTACAACGGCCGGCTGGATTCGATTCAGGCAGGCCTGCTGCATGTGAAGCTCAATCACCTGGCAAAGTGGAATGCCCAGCGCCGTGAACGCGCAGCGGAATACAACCGGCTGCTCAAATCTGCAGACGGGGCGGTGGTTTGTCCTTATGAAGGGTTGCGGTCGCGCGCGATCTATCACCTGTACGTGGTACGCACTGCAGATCGCGAAGGCCTGATGGAACATCTCAAGACGGCAGGGATCGGGTCTGGCATTCACTATCCGATTCCGTTGCACTTGCAGAAAGCCTACGCAGCAATGAATTACCGCAAAGGAGACTTCCCGGTGACCGAGAAAACTGCCGCGGAAATCGTCTCCTTGCCGATGTTCCCGCAGCTGACCGCGGCGCAGCAAGGCCGGGTCGTCGAGGAGATTCTGAACTTCACTTCGATGACCGCGCGCAAGCAGGTCGAGGCTGACGCAGGAACCTTAACATCGGCCGATCGCAGAGCGTGAGCCAGTTTTTCCTCCCTACTCCCCAAGTTCGCAGCAGAGGACAATAAACATGAAACTGTCAGTTATTGGCGCTGGATATGTAGGTCTCACCACCGCAGCTTGCTTGGCTCAGATCGGCCACGACGTCTTCTGCAGTGAAAGCGACCTCCAGAAACTCACCAAGTTGCAAGATGGGGTCATGCCGCTGTTTGAGCCGCATTTGGAGGACGTCATCAAAGCAGTCCGCAAGGCTGGTCGGCTCCATTTCGGGTCCACGGAGGACGCAATCGCTTGGGGAAACGCAATCTTCATTTGCGTGGGAACGCCGCCACTGGCGAACGGTGATGCGGATCTGGCTGCCATCGAAGGAGTCGCTCGAGCGATTGCGAAGCATTCGTCTGGATATCGGCTGGTGATCGAAAAAAGCACGGTACCGGTGCAGACTGGAGCCCAGTTGCAGAAGCACCTCTCCGTGCACAGCAGAAACGGTTTGAAGTACGATGTTGCCTCCAATCCCGAATTTCTACGTGAGGGATCTTCAGTTGAGGATTTTCTTCATCCTGAGCGAATCGTGATCGGAGTGGACTCGCCACGCGCCGAAAACCTTCTGTGGCAGATCTATGAACCGATCATTCGCCAAAACTTTACCTGCCCTTTGCATACGGATTGTGCAAACCACAAGAAGCCGATCTTCCTGGCCACTGATACCAATTCAGCCGAGCTCATCAAGCATGCCTCCAACTCTTTTCTGGCGATGAAGATTTCGTTCATCAACATGGTGGCAAATCTGTGTGAGGTGGTTGGAGCCGACGTAACCAAGGTGGCACAAGGGATGGGGCTTGACCCTCGAATTGGTTCGTCGTTTCTAAACCCGGGAATCGGGTTTGGCGGATTCTGTTTCCCGAAGGATGTGCAGGCATTCATCAGGATCGCTGAGAAATCCGGCTGCGACTTTTCCCTATTAAAAGAAGTCGAGAAGATCAATCAGCGCCGGGTCGAACATTTTGTCGAAAAAATTCGAAAAGAGTTGTGGGTCCTGCGTGGCAAGAAAGTAGCAGTCTGGGGTCTAGCGTTCAAGCCGAACACCGATGACGTCCGCTTCGCACCTTCCATTACTCTCGTCAAGGCGTTGTTGGCGGAAGGTGCGGCAGTCCGTGCCTACGACCCCGAAGCTGCCGAGAAGGCTAGGGCGATTCTTCCGGAGGTTGCCTATTGCGGCGACGCGTATCAGGCAGCCGAAGGAGCAGACGCCATCCTGATCGTCACCGAATGGGACGAATTCCGGCAGATGGATTGGGGCCGCTTGCTTGCGACGGTCGAGCAGCCGTTGGTGATCGACGGAAGGAATGTGTTCGTTCCGGAAGAGATCAGCCGGAAGGGATTCCGGTATGTCAGCATTGGCCGGGTCGACGCCTCACCTCAGCAATCCTGCAGCTCCGAGAAGGTCGATCCTGCGTGGCCGGGAGTCGACAACCCCCAGGAAATTTCAGCCTGACCAGCGGCGCAGGCCAAGCTTATCCCATGGATTTTCGTCCTGATCGGTTCGCTACGCTTTACCTGGTGTCGCCCTTCTTGCGGCTGGCGAAGAGTAGCGCGCCTTCCGTTCCGATTCTGATGTACCACAGCATTAGCGATGAGGACGAGTCCAACGCTCACGCGTATTACCGGACGAAGACTTCTCGCGCAGTATTTGCGGCGCAGTTGAGATACCTGCGCGAAAACGGATACGAGACGTGCAGTCTGGCGCGAGCCGTTCAGCAGGTGCAGACGCAATCGCGAACTGGGGCTAAACTCGTGGTTATTACTTTCGATGATGGGTACCGCAACTTTTATCGTGATGCGTTTCCGGTATTAAACCAGTACAGCTTCAGCGCAACGGTTTTTCTACCTACCGCTTATATTGGAGAGACTACGGTCTCGTTCAAAGGAACGGATTGCTTGACGTGGTCTGAAGTTCGGGAATTGAGCCGGCACGGAATCGTGTTCGGATCGCACACCGTGACTCATCCCCAGCTTCACCAATTAAGCGTGGCGAAGATTCAGGAAGAGATTGTGAACTCCCGGAGGACCATCGAGGAGATGCTCGGCTGTGCCGTGGACTCATTCGCTTACCCTTACGCCTTTCCTCAGACAGATAACGACTTTAAGAAGATGTTGCGCGATTCCCTTGGCCAGGCCGGCTATCGAAATGGGGTTTGTACCATTGTGGGCAGGGCGAACCGAGGCAGCGAGCCTTTGTTCATGGAGCGGTTGCCGGTAAACTCCTGCGACGACGCTCCGTTGTTCAAAGCCAAGCTGTCTGGGGCTTATGATTGGGTCGCAAAATCTCAATACCTTGCCAAAAAGGGAAAAAGCTATCTCAGGAACTCGGCTGGCGAACCTAAGTGCAGCGTTTCCAACGACTTTCCCTGCAGTTCATAGGGGCGCTCGGACGGGAGTCCATGTCCTCCTGAGACCTGTCATGACGAAACACCTCCATTTATAAAAGAGACTCGATCATCCAGTAGATCGTGAGCCACTCCCCTACTGGGCACGATGAGTCTGACCAGCAGGTTCGTTTAAAATAACGAACCCAGCACACGATTAATGGAGGAATAGAGTGAACGCCCCCCGAAAAGTTCTACTCGCAGCAATCCTTGTGATTTTCGCCACGGCTTTTTCAACCGCCAGCGACATTTATATTGCCCAAAACGCAGCCGGCGGCAATACCGGCGCCGACTGCGCTGACGCGCATGCCGCCGCGTGGTTCAACAGTTCCTCAAACTGGGGATCGGGTGGCAGCCAGATTGGGCCGGGAACAACCGTGAATCTGTGCGGAACTTTCAACGCGCCCGCCGGGGCGAGTGAGTATCTGGTCTTTCAAGGCAGTGGCTCATCGAGTAACCCGATTACCTTCCAGTGCGACTCGAGTAGCCCCGCCACGATTCAGGCGGCCTACTGGGGTGGTAATATTATCGACTTAGCCGGAAACAGCTACCTGACGCTAAACGGAACGAACTGCACCATTCAGGCGACGGCCAACGGAACCGGGCTGGCGAATCAGCAAAACGGCGGCTGCGGAATCTGCAGTTCTGCAGATGTCTCGAATACCACCATCGAACACTGGACAATTTCGAATCTGTACGTTCACGTGTGTTCGGGTTCTGGGTCCTCTGAAACCACGCCATGCCCGACGACGAACGATTCCAGCGGCGGCAACAACGCTGCGATACAAGTCTGGGGTGGGTCGAACGATACGATAGCCTACAACACGATCAGCAATGTGCATTGGGGGATCGTGTTCTATTATGGAGGCTCGGCATCAAATTCCACCAACGTTCAGATCTACAACAACACGGTCTCCGGTATGGATCACGGCGTCGTATTCGGTGACCAAGGCTCCAACTCGACTATCACCAGTTCCAATTGCAGTAGCGCAGTCCACGACAACGATTTCTCTAACATGCAGCCGTGGGATGATAATGGCGACAACTTTCACCACGACGGAATCCACGCATGGGCGAACAACGCTCCCGGCTCTTATTACAAAGGGGTCTGCTTCTACAACAACTATTTTCACGGAAACATGGGCTGGCATCCATCGGGCTTACTATCCAGCGAATCGCTTGGAAATGCTAATTACTATTTCAACAACGTAATCGGCAATTTAACGGGGAACACCTACTGTGCCGATGGACTACTCACACACTTTACCGGATCTGGAACGAACGGAACCAATCAAGTTTTTGTGAATAACACGATCGACCCCGGCGCAACGCCCTGCTCTATGGGAACCAGCGGCAGCGACAACAGCGGGGCAAATTTTGGGAATACACAAGCATCGGGGACGGTCTTCGAGAGCAACCTGCTTCTGTCGAATTCCCAGACCTATGTCCACTCCGATGCAAACTCGATCACCACGTCAGACTACAACCTTTACGGTATGCAGCCAGGAGCCAATCCCTTCTATGGTACTTGCGGCTCGGGTATCTCGTTCTCGACTTGGCAAGGCTCATGCGGATTTGACGCGCACGGCAAGAACACGAGCGTAACAGTCAATTCCGACTACACATTGCCGAGTGGTTCTAGTGCGGTAGGGACCGGTACAACCCCAGCAAATATGCCGACCGCTTACTTCACAGGGGCGCCACAGACTTTTGGTGTGAGCGGAGCGTGCGGGACAGGATGCGTTGCGCGTTCTTCAAGCGGGGCACAGGATGCGGGCGCCTACCCGTATCAGGCGGGAAGCGCCTCGCCGAATCCGCCCTCCGGACTGACTGCGGTCGTTCAATAGCTGCCTTAGAGGGCCCTGGCGGCCCGATTTTAAGGTAACGAGTATCGGAGACGTGGGGAACGCCTATTTCCGCCCTGTCTGAAAAACGTTGTTTTTCAGACAGGGCTAATTCAATTGTTCACTCGGCAATTCTGGGTCGCAGCTCCCGACCCCTACGCTAGATTCCGCTAACCACTTCGCCGCTTGTGTTGGCTCCACGTAACGCGTAAAGACCGTTTTCAGCGATTATGACACCTGCCGCGATCTCGTCTGACCGTCGTTTAGCAACGACGATCGGGAAGAACACGATTTTCGGCGTCTTGGCCAGCGCAGTTCAGGTTGGAACCAGGTTCGTAATGGTTCCGGTGGTGATTTACCACCTCGGACTCAGCGGGTATGGCATCTGGTCCATTATCATGGCGACGGCCGGTTATATGCGCTTTGGGAGCGCCGGCCTTAAGTCAGCGTTCCAGAAATATGTCGCCGAGGCAACCGGCAACGGTGACTTTGAAACCGCCAACAAGCTCCTGAGCACCGGGAGCATTTCCATGTTGGTGCTTTCCGTGGCTGGCCTGATTCCTGTTGCGATTTACTCCCAAAAGCTGGCGCGGGCGAGCGGCGTTCCTGTGGAATTCCTTAGCTCGGCAGCGGGGGCGATCACGCTCCTGGCATTGATCATGGTCATGGCGAACTTCGGATCTGCGTTCGAGGCGATCGTCATGGGCGCGCACCGAATTGATCTGACCAGGAAATTCAATATAGTCACCACCACGGCCGAAGCCGTCGCCATCATTGCGCTGCTCCACTTCGGCCGTGGCCTTTTCGCCATGGCCGTCACCATGGCGACTTCGGAACTCGTCTACGTTTTTTGTTGCTTCGTGGCGTCCCGACGAATTTTGCCAGAGATCCAGATCAGGCTGGCGCACTTCACGAAGGGTGCGTTTCCTGAGTTGGTTCGGTTTGCCGGCAGCTACCAGCTAGTGAACGTCCTCGAAGTGCTCTACAGCATGCTTCTTCCAGTGACGATTTTGAAGTTCTTTGGTGCGGAGGTTGCGGGCGTTTACGCGGTCGCCACGAGGCTGGTGACGGCGGCCTTGATGGGGCAGGACGCTCTGATTCTGCCTCTGCTGTCCGGCGGTACCCTCATATTCGCCTCGGGTTCGTCGGAGAGGTTGGCGCGGTTTTTCAGGAAGTCCTTCAAGATCACCGTTGCCGTAACCCTAGTTCCCCTTGCGTTCGTTGGAGCCTTCGGTGGGCTCTTGGTCTTCGCTTGGACGGGGCAAACAGGTACGGAGTTCGGTGTGGCGATCTGGCTAACGTGCGTGTCTAGCTTCTTCAACTCCATTTCCCGCCTGCAGTTGATCCTGTACCGGGCTTCGGGAAATGCGCTGCACGACAATATCCGGCAGGCATTTCGGCTCGGCGTGCTTGCGATTCTGGCAGTTTTTGGAAAAGCAATAGGGTTTCACGGGGTGCTTCTGGGGCTGGTCGTGGCTGAGCTGGTCGGTGTGGTCTATATGTTCTTTGCTATGACGACCGTACTTGGCTTCTTCAACCCGAGGAAGCTAATCCCCGACGCGATGAGGTTGGCCGCCGCGACCTCGGTAACGATCGCCGTCGGCGCTGCCGCCGTAATGCTGCCCTCTCCATGGGGTGCTAGCCAGCGTGCAGCGGCCCTGATCAAGTTAGCCGAAGTCTCACTGGCGTGCCTGATAGCATCTTGGCCGGCTGTCGCCTTCACGGGATCGATATCGGCCGAAGAGCAACGGACCGTGGTGAATATGTTGACTCCATGGAGAAAAGCAGCGCCGATGGTAAACGAATAAAAAGCGCGTTTGCCTGCTTGTGCGGGCGCTGGTCAGTTAGCTACGGCCTCAGCCGAGGAGAAACACCCAATGGACCCACACCCCAACGTAGCGTTTGGCGGCGGTTCCGCGGGCAGCACAATGAGCCCCATCGGACTGGCCGCGATGCTCATTGCCATCGTGTTGGTCTTGGTGCTTCCCCGCAAGTGGGTTATCGTTCCGTGGCTCTTCTTTGCCTTTCTTGTTCCAACCGACCAGCAATTCACGATCGTCGGATTTCACCTTTTTGCTCAGCGTATCGTCATCCTGTTTGGATGTGTGCGGTTCCTGTTGAAACCTTCGTCCCCGCAGAGTCCGCTCGCAGGCGGCTTCACTGGCATCGATAAAGTCTTCGTAGCCTGGGCCCTGTGCCGGGCGACTGCATTCGTGCTCCTTTATCGCGAGGGCGCGGCGGTAGCGAACCAGATTGGTTTTCTCTGGGATACTCTGGGCGGATATTTCCTGGTGCGATGTCTCATCCGCGGGGCGGATGACATTCGGCGGATCGCTAAGGCGTTCGTCGTGATTGCGCTCGTCATGGCTGCCTGCATGCTGTATGAGCAGCGCTACCTGACCAACGTTTTCAGCCTACTGATGGGTGGGCAGATTGTGCCCGATATCCGCAATGGACACGTCCGATGCCGTGGGGTGTTCGAGCAGGAGATCATTGCCAGCACGTTTGGCGGGACTTTGGTGCCGCTGTTCATTTGGTTGTGGAGTGTGCCGAAGGCGAAGGTTGCAGCCGTTGTGGGGCTGGTTGCGTCTGTGATCATTACAATAACCGCATCCTCGAGCACTGGAATCTCGGCTGCGGCGGCAGGGATCGGAACGCTATGCCTCTGGCCGCTCCGCAAGCACGTGCGGTGGATGCTCTGCGGAGTGGTGGCGGCGATACTGGGATTAGCTCTGGTGATGAAGGCTCCGGTCTGGTTCGTCTTATCTCACGTTGATTTCGCCGGAGGATCAACCGGCTGGGATCGTGCCAATTTGATCGACCAGTGCGTGCGGCACTTCAGTAGCTGGTGGTTGGTGGGCACCGCGGATAATGCCAACTGGGGCTTTTTCACCTGGGATCTTTGCAACCAGTTCGTCGCAGAGGCGGTTCAAGGGGGTCTGGCAACGCTGGTGTTGTTCCTTTTGCTTATCTCAAAGAGCTTCCGACGAATTGGCGTTGCAAGAAAGATGGCGCGGAACCCCACCCAAGAAAGGTTGTTGTGGACGATTGGATGCATCTTGTGCGCACACCTTGCTGGCTTCTTCGGGATAAGCTATTTCGATCAGATTAAGAACTGGTGGTTCGTGACTCTTGCGATGATTCCGGCGGCCAGCATGGCAGTCCAGCTGTCTAATGCGCAACGACCGCAGCCAGCTGTGATTCCGGATCAAGAGCCGACCATGCAGTTTGCATATCCTGGCTCGATAGGCGAAGAAATTCTATGAAGCTCTCCATCGTGATTATTTGCTGGAATGACTGGAAGGTCATTGAGAATTGCTTGCGCTCGATCTTTGAGAGCACACATAAGATCCAGTACGAAGTGCTCGTATCGGATAATGGCTCGACAGACGGGTCTGTCGAGAAGATTCGCGCACAGTTTCCTGCTGTCCGTGTGGTGGAAAACCGGGCAAACCTCGGTTTTGCCAAAGGGAACAATGCCGGCATCCGCGAAGCCAGTGGGGAATATGTCCTTATTTTGAATCCGGACACGATCATTCATGACGGCTCGCTGGATCGTTGGATTGAGTTTGCGGATCGGCATCCTGAGGCGGGTGCTTTCGGATGCCGGGTGCACAATCCGGATGGCACTTACCAGCGGTCGGCGCGGCCGTTTCCCACCATCTCCCGTTATCTGGTGTCGGCCTTTGGTTTGCGATTTCTCGGCCACCTAAATCACCCTGTTTTATCGGACGAATATGAGGGATGGAAAGGCGATACGGAGCGGGAAGTGGACTGGCAATCTGGTTGCTGCGTCATGCTGCGTGGCGATCTGCTTAGGAAGTTGGGCGGATTCGATGAGCAGTTCTTCTATCAGTTTGAGGAAGTGGACTTGTGTCGGCGAGTTTGGAAAGCGGGTCTTCGAATTCGGTTTACTCCTGAAGTCTCCATCACCCACCTGGGCGGGCAGTCGGTGGGTCGCTTTCCAGTGCGGTTCGCCATTGAAGTCTGCCGCAATGGATATCGTTACTTCTACAAGCATTATGGAGCCCGAGGTGCTCGGAGATATCGTCAGATGCTGTTGGCGAAGTTGCGTATCCGGCAAGCCGGTTATGGACTAGCCAATCTGGTGCGACCGAATGAAGTGGTGAAGGGCCGTCTCGAAATGTATCGCGCCACTGTGGCGTGGAATAAACAACTCGATCCGGTGCAGTTCGTCGAACATGGCACCGAGCAAGCAGTGGAACCGGTCTCGGTACAGAGCAGCTGAATACCCATTTTGATGGCTTCCGAGATTCTTAATTTCTAAGGAGAGAGAGTGTTATGAGTAAACCGACGTCCCTAGTAACCGGCGGCGCTGGATTTATGGGATCCCATGTCGCGGATCAGCTACTTCAAATGGGGCACGACGTCGTTGTCCTTGATGATCTGAGCGGTGGTTTCCGGGAGAATGTTCCTGAGCGCGCTACTTTCGTTCAAGGGTCGATTATGGATCACGACTTGATCAACCGTCTTTTCGATCGGCATTCCTTTGACTACGTCTACCATCTCGCGGCCTACGCGGCCGAAGGACTGAGTCATTTCATCAAGAGATTTAACTATAACAACAATCTGATTGGCTCCGTGAACCTGATCAATGCCGCCATCAACCACAATGTGAAATGCTTTGTGTTCACCTCCTCAATTGCAGTCTACGGTGCGGGCCAAAGTCCGATGTCGGAAGATATGACTCCTGTGCCAGAAGACTCCTACGGAATTTCCAAGCTGGCGGTCGAACAAGAGTTGCGCGTGAGCCACGAGATGTTCGGCCTTGATTATGTCGTATTCCGTCCGCACAACGTATACGGAGAGCGGCAGAACATTGGAGACAGGTATCGCAACGTGGTTGGAATCTTCATGAATCAGCTGCTTCGTGGAGAGTCGATGACGATTTTTGGTGACGGCACTCAGCAACGCGCGTTCACACACATCGACGACGTGGCTCCGATCATTGCAGCGTCGGTTGATTTTCCTGCGGCGCGAAACCAGATATTCAACGTCGGTGCTGATGTGCCACATACGGTGAACGAACTCGCTGAAGTGGTCTCACAGGCCATTGGGAAGCAGGCTAAGGTCAATCATCTTGATGCGCGGAACGAGGTCAAAATTGCGTTTTCCGATCACTCCAAGGCGGAGCGGATTTTCGGCAAACGGACGAAGACGACCCTGGCGGAAGGAGTTCGCGCCATGGCAGCATGGGTTCGCGATCACGGAGCACGGGAAAGCAGCGTCTTCGAAGGCATCGAGGTATTAAGAAACCTGCCGCCCAGTTGGGCCAAGGTCGCATCAGTAAAGGCGTAGCCTGCAAGGGCTAAAGATCATCATCACCGATTCGAAACAGATGAAACCTCAAGCCACAAGATACGTCGTTATCACTCCCGTGCGGGATGAGGAGGAACACCTCCAATCCACCATCGAGAGCATGATTCGGCAGACCGTTTTGCCGAAAGAGTGGGTAATCGTCGACGACGGCTCGAAAGACGGCACGGGTAAGATTATTGACGATTACGCCAGTCGTTACCCTTGGATTCGGGCGGTGCACCGCAAAGATCGGGGTTTTCGAAAGGCGGGCGGCGGGGTGGTAGACGCGTTCAATGATGGATATCGAGCGCTGACTTGCAGCGATTGGGATTTCATGACCAAATTCGACGGAGACCTTAGCTTCGAGCCAGATTATTTTGAGAGGTGCTTCGACGAATTTTACCGTGATGACAAGTTGGGGGTTGGGGGCGGAGTGATTTGTTACGTTCTCGACGGCGTAAAGCGATTTGAGGAGGCCCCGGCATTTCACGTGAGGGGTGCCACCAAGATCTATCGAAAGGCTTGTTGGGATGGCATTGGTGGATTTTTGGCAGCGCCCGGCTGGGACACAATGGATGAGGTCAAAGCCAATAGCCTGGGATGGACGACACGAAGCTTTCCCCAATTGCATCTGGTTCATCACAGAGACACCGGCGCCGCGGATGGACTTTGGAAGACGCTGGTGAAGTATGGGCGCGCGAACTACATCTGTGGATACCACCCTTTGTTTATGCTCAGCAAGTGCATCGTCCGCCTCTTTCGGAAGCCCTACGTAGTCGGTTCGATCGGTCTCATGTACGGGTTTGTCTCCGGATATGTAACGAACGTCCCGCAGGTGGATGATCGCGCAGCCATTGCGTATCTGCGGCGGCAGCAAATGGGGCGCCTCTTAGGCAGGGAAAGTATCTGGAGATAGCTCATCTGGGAGCACCGGCAATCACGCTGCTGGCGCACTAATTCTTCACGAGACAACCTATGTTAGATAGCACTATGACGACGAAAATCGAGCAGGTGAAATCGCTGTTTGAGGTGCCTGACAAATATCTTTGCCCTAGGCAATACGACATCCAGATCCGAGTCGAGACGGTCAGGCAATTCACCGAAAACTTGCCGGTCGATCGAGTGCTGGACATTGGGTGCGGAGACGGTTCGCTTTCCGTGCCCTTGCTGCCGCGCTGCAAACAGCTGACGCTTCTCGATCTTTCCAGCAAGATGCTCGATCTTGCGCGCAAGAAAATACCCGCGGACCGCTCCCAGGATGTGGAGCTGATCAATGGCGGTTTTCTCGACTCGAATCTGTCTCCGCAATCCTTCGATCTCATTTTGTGCGTTGGGGTTCTTGCTCATGTCGATTCACCGGCCGCCGTCATCGCGGAAGTAGCCCGGCTTGCGAAACCCGGAGCTTGCGTAATTCTTGAGTTTACCGACAGCTTTCATTTCTGGGGTGTCCCTGTCGTTTTGTATCAAAAGCTCTTAAAACTGGTGAGGCCAGAGCCGTACGCCCTCAACCGACTCAGGGAGCGGCAAGTCATGGGGCTTTGTCTGGACAACAACCTTAGCGTCTCGGGGCTGTATCGATACGGGTTGCCGCCGCTGGGAACGTCGAAGTTCGCCGGGCAAGCCGAGATGTACAAGATCACGCGATATTTGTTCGGTCCCTCAGACCGGAACCACAATGCCTGGATGGGGAATCAGTTTATTTACCGTCTGCAGAGAGCTCAGTAGCTCGCAGCGATTCGTAAAAAGGCCGGTGCAAGTCAGTCTCCGGTCAGGGATGTGTTCGGAGTTCATCGATGTACGAAACAGAGGCAAATCACAAAGTCGAATCCTGCAGCCAGATTCCATCGGAGGTGGTTTCCGCTCTGGCTGAGCTGAAAGGGAAGATTCTGGGACGAACGGTTCTTCCCTGGAGCGAGCATTGCACGGAGTGCGTTTGGCCCACTTGCTATTCCACTTGTGATTTGTACAGTCCACGGGAAGACGGGAGATGCCGACGATTCAGCGACGGCATGGTAAGGGTGGACTGCCCCGAGACACTCAATTCCTACCTGTTGAAAATCCGCTTTAAGCGCTGGGGAAAACTATGGTCGCCGGGGAGTGTACGGCTACATTCAAGCGCCCAGGCCGAACGGCTGGAACGAAGGGATTATCGCATCGGGACAGTGTTGTACCAACTTCCCATATCTCCAGGGGTAAAGGCGAAGGTTACGGGCAAGCGCTACAGCTTCAAGAAAAGGATCGCAAGCCGGTCTGCGGATAGCGCTAACCTGCCCACATCTTTCCTGCTTGAGTGCTACAACCCGGAATCCCACGCGGTTCGACTCTCACTCACTTTGCGAGCGGTGAATGAGGACGTCAAAATTCCGTTCCAGAAACTGATCGAGCTCACGCCTGGTTTTCACCGGATTCGTATCCCGATCAAGGAAATTGTTGGAGTCTTTGACGTACGAAAGCCTTTCAATATTGAATTGATCCCGGACGACGTCGAGCGGGTTGAGAACGAGATCACGCTCTATTTCGGCTTGATGGAGTTCGTCCAGGAGGTTGAGCAAGCGGCGGAAAAGTCGTCGAAGATTAAGTGTGTGGTGTGGGACCTCGATAACACGCTCTGGGATGGCATCCTAGTGGAAGATGGTCCTCGCAAATTGAAGCTGAAACCTGGCATCGCTGAAGTGATTCGGGCGCTCGACGCGCGGGGTATCTTGCATTCGGTGGCAAGCAAGAATAACCACGATGAAGCAATGCAAACTCTCAAGCAATTTCAATTGGATGAATACTTTCTTTGTCCACAGATTTCCTGGGAGCCGAAGAGCGAAGGCATTCGCAGGATTGCCCAGCAACTCAACATAGGCGTGAATTCCTTGTTGTTCGTGGACGATTCCCCATTCGAGCTGGAACAGGTGAAGGCCGTATGCCCCGAGGTACGGCTTCTGGATGCGGTCCAGTATCGGAGCCTGCCCGACATGAAAGAGTGTCAGGTGCCGGTTACCGCCGAAAGTAAGGAGAGGCGGAAGATGTACCGGGTTGAGGCCGAGCGCCAGGATTTGGCGCAAGGCTTCGGCGAGGATTACATGGCATTCTTACGCCACTGTCAAATCCAGTTGTCGATTCGTCCCATGACCGAAGAGAATCTCGACCGGGTCCATGAATTGACCCAAAGAACCAACCAGATGAATTTCTCTGGCAATCGTTATGATCGCGATGTGTTGAGAAACATCTTAGCGACTCCGTATTTGGATACGTATGTCCTGACCTGTGAAGATCGATTTGGTTCTTATGGGGTTGTCGGTTTCAGTATCGTCGATAGCCGCGAGCCGCGAATGACGGATCTGATGTTCAGCTGTCGGATCCAGTCAAAGCGCGTTGAGCACGCATTTCTCAGTCATATCCTAAGGGTGTACATTCACAAGTCAGGGAAAGACTTCTGGGCTAATTACCGCAAGACTCCGAGGAACGCGCCTTCGGGAAAGGTGTTTGCTGATCTTGGGATGGAGGAGGTCGCAGTGACGGATGGTCTTACGTCTCTGGCTTTTCGTAAGAACCAGACGGTGCCAGACGATAGAGTGATCAGGATCGTGCTCCAGGAAGACCCGGTGGTTGCGATCTCGGGATGAGTGTCAGAGCGCAGCTGGGGTTGCTACGGCGGCGATTGTTGTCTTCCATGTACTCGCGCCGGGTCTCGCTAGGAACCATGGGGCCCGTTGTTTCCTTCACGTTCGATGATTTTCCTCGGACGGCGCTGACGGCCGGCGGGCATATTCTTAAGACGTACGGAGCTCGAGGAACGTATTACGCCGCTGTCGGCTTGATGAATACGTCAAATGAACTCGGCGAACAATTTCGGCGCGAGGACTTGAGCGTTCTAATGGCCGATGGCCACGAGCTTGCCAGCCATACCTTCACTCATATTTCGTGCCGTTCGGTCTCATGTGATAAGTTCCAGAGGGAAGTGGAGAAGGGAAGAGATGCCATTGAGGAAATAACGGGAAAGGGTGACTTCGGGAACTTCGCCTTCCCGTTTGGTGAGGTTACGCTAAACGCAAAAAGGGCATTGCGTACTGATGTAGCTAGTTGCAGGGGCATTTGGCCAGGCTTGAACGGGCCTCAAGTGGATCTAAACCTTCTCCGGGCCAATAGCTTATACGGTGGTCAGGATAAATATGCCCAGGTTCAGGGGCTCATTTCGGACAATGAGCAGCAAAGAAGTTGGTTAATTTTTTATTCTCACGACGTACGCGACAACCCATCGCGCTTTGGTTGCACCCCAGACCTGTTGGAGTTTACCGTGTCGTTCGCTTCGCGGCGGGGCGCTCGCATTATGACGGTCGCAGAAGTTGTAACGGAGTTGAGTTCAAGTTCACTATAAATATAGAGTTGTGTTTCCGAAGGCTACTCTTTTGTGGTTAAAGCAATGAAAACCGCGCGCATGGGCGAATTGAAGTCAGCAACCGCGACAGCCGTGGCCTTAGCTCCTGACAGGACGTCTCCGCCCATTTTACAGGCGGTCGAGCGCGTGGCTTCCGGTGCTTACGAGATCGACCCGCTCCGCGATTCCCGTTGGGCCGCGTTTGTCGACACTCATCCTCGGGCTTCGGTGTTTCATAGTCCGAAGTGGTTGACGGCTCTCCGAGATGTTTACGGCTACGAGCCTGCGGCTGTCACTACATGTCCTCCGGGATCTCCTCTCACGAACGGGCTTGTCTTCTGCCGGGTCAAGAGCTGGTTGACCGGTCGACGCCTGGTGTCATTGCCTTTCTCCGATCATTGCGATCCTTTGGTCGACAGGGCGGACGAACTTGATGCTTTGCTCGTGCACATGAAGCAGCAGGTCACGCAGGAAAAATGGAAGTACCTTGAAATCAGACCGATCTCCTATGAGCCGACCGGCCACACGGAGCTTAGCCAGTTCGTTACGTACTATTTCCACAAGTTGGATTTAGGTTCTGGGACTGACCAGCTATTTCACAACCTGCACAAGGACTGCGTTCAGAGAAAGATTCGACGCGCGGAACGGGAGCGGCTGGAGTATGAGGAGGGTGCCTCAGAGGATTTGCTCCAGAAGTTTTATCATCTTTTGGTGATGACTCGCCGCAGACAGTATCTGCCGCCGCAACCGTTGGCCTGGTTTCGCGGCTTGATTGCAGCCTTTGGAAAAGACCTTAAGATTCGCTTGGCGTCGAAAGATGGCATACCGGTTGCCAGCATTCTCACTCTTTCGCACAAGAAAACCATGGTTTACAAATACGGGTGCAGCAATGTCGCGTTCAACAACCTTGGCGGGACAGCCCTGCTGTTTTGGAAAACCATACAGGACGCCAAGGAGCGGGGGTTTGAGGAGTTGGAAATGGGCCGTTCCGACGTTGACAACCATGGGCTCGTGGCTTTCAAGGAACGCTGGGGTGCATCTCGAAAGTCGATCAGTTACTGGATCTACCCAAAGAAAGACTCGACAGAAGTAAGTGTCTGGAACAGGAAGATGTCTCGGCAGATCGTTTCGGTCGTCCCAGATCTGGCGCTGGAAGCAGTTGGCAATCTCTTGTACAGACATGTCGGATAGCATCGCCTCCCTCGCAAGCTGCAAATTCTGAAAAAAGTTATTGCTGAGGAACAGCCTTCACAATGCTGGTAAATCGAGCGTATTACTTTCTTAAACCTTTCCTGCCTTGGCGCTTTCGTCTGATGTTGCGGCGGTGGCGCGCAAACCGCCGCCGGCGAGCTTTTGCGGACGTGTGGCCGATCGACCCCAGATCCAGACACACTCCTCCGGGATGGCCGGGGTGGCCTGACGGTAAACGGTTCGCGCTGGTGCTTACCCATGATGTCGAGGGCAATAAAGGCGTGTCACGCGTCGAGAGGTTAATGAATCTGGAACAGAAGCATGGATTCAGTTCGTGCTTTAATTTCGTTCCCGAAGGGGAATACCGCACTCCCGAGGCCCTGCGTAAGACTCTCGATCAGGCAGGATTTGAAGTCGGGATTCACGGGTTGGAGCATGATGGGAAGCTGTACAGTTCTGAGGAGATTTTTGCCGCGAAAGCCTCGCGGATCGGCGAATATCGGCAACAGTGGAATGTGGTGGGATTTCGTTCTCCGCTTATGCAGCACAAGTTGGGATGGTTGCATGCTCTGGGAATGGAGTACGACGCGTCTACGTTTGATACCGATCCTTTTGAACCAGAATCCGATGGTGCAGCAACAATCTTTCCCTTTTGGGTTCCGGGGCCAAACGGCAAGGGCTACGTAGAGCTTCCGTATACGCTGGTTCAGGACTTCAACCTGTTCGGAGTGCTGCGCGATCAGAACATTGACATCTGGAAGAAAAAAGTTGACTGGGTAGCGGAGCATGGCGGCATGGTGCTGCTCAACACTCATCCGGACTACATGTGTTTTGAGGGCAAACAGCAGCGGGATGAATATCCCGTCTCCTTTTATGACGACTTCCTGCGTTACGTGCGCGAGAAATATGAAGGCTCGTATTGGAGCGCCCTGCCGCGCGATGTAGCTCGCTACTATCGGGAGGCTGTGCCGGTTTCGGCCAGGAACACACGGAAGAAAGTGTGCATGGTGGCCTATAGCCAGTACGAATCTGACAATCGCGTCAGACGCTACGCAGAAACGCTGGCGAAACGCGGAGATCAGGTGGATGTAATCGCGTTATCCCGAGAGCCTAGCTCACAGCCTGTGGAGCAGGTCGACGGCGTCACGGTCTATCGAGTGCAGCATCGTGAACATAACGAGCGTAGCAAGTGGACGTATGCATGGCGATTGATGCGATTCCTGGTGAGCTCCACACGCGAACTGAAGAAGCTGCATGTTCGGAATCGCTATGACGTGATTCATATCCACAACATGCCGGATTTCCTGGTATTTGCAGCGTGGTATCCGAAGATGACCGGCGCCAAACTGATTCTTGATATTCATG
>Ga0181532_10000363_pt1 | contig 47143 bp, 35 predicted proteins | sample PEATcosm2014_Bin_33_FD_119768 | JGI IMG/M metagenome (GOLD analysis project Ga0181532, IMG submission 119768) | Peatland microbial communities from MTU Mesocosm Facility, Houghton, MI, USA - PEATcosm2014_Bin11_30_metaG | ecosystem: Environmental > Terrestrial > Soil > Wetlands > Peat | place... | reverse complement strand
GTCACTGATATCTATCTTCACGTGTGCGATAACCGGATTTCAAGTCGGTAGGTTAGCCCGCAGCGGACTGTTGAGAGGTTTGAAGCACACGAGGGCCAAACCCCTGGCAATCCCTGCGGGCTTTTCTGCTTTTTGAACACCCTTCAGTGGCGCAAGTCACTGACAGCAGCCTGCCTTAAATCCGCAAGAATCTGGAACGCGTGCAAATTCCCTGAAAGACGGCGCTGGCGGTTTAGGCGCAATCTGTGTTTAACGCGAACCTGGAAAAGGCCCGCAGATTGACGATTCGGGGAGTTCGAGCCTACCGGGGAAATGCTCCTCCCTAACCTGCGGGCCTGAGGTTTCATTTACCTTTCACACAAGACGAATTAGAGGCGGCGGACAAAAATAAAGAAGAGCGGACCTGGCGATCCGCGCCGAAGAGTCACGTTTCGGGATTGAGCGTGAGTTGGGCTGATTACAACATCTATCAGAAAACCGGGCGCAATCTCGAAAGCCGCCAATTGTATGCGAAGGTGATCATTCCTGAGCGGAGCCGACCCCACCCAAGTGGGTTCGAGATTCGCCGTCCCGATAACGTCCGCTATCACACCCCCATGCGGCAGCAGTCACTGACAAGCGGTCTCCGCATCGATGACAATCCTCCAAGCTGGGCCGGGCAGCCGCCCATGTTTACTCAAGTTCTGCTAAAGAAGGACTGCACATGCGAGGCAACAGACTTTCCATCGGATTGTCGACGACCCTAGCGATCTGTGCTGTGACCGTGTTGGTGACGAGCACCTGGGCGGCCACCAACGAAAAGGTGCTGCATAGCTTTAACGGCAACGGCGCGGACGGGTACCAGCCCGAGGCCAGCCTGATCTTCGATGCCGTCGGCAATCTCTACGGCACGACCTACTGGGGAGGCACTTACGGCTTCGGGACGGTGTTCGAGTTGACGCCCTCAGGGGGCGGGGGCTGGACAGAGACGGTGCTGCATAGCTTCCAACCCAACGGCACCGACGGGAACTATCCCATCGCCGGCTTGATCTTCGATGCCGCCGGCAATCTCTACGGCACGACCAGCGCGGGCGGCACTTACGGCTTCGGGACGGTGTTCGAGTTGACGCCCGAAGAGGGCGGGGGGTGGACGGAGACGGTGCTGCTCAATTTCAATGGCACGGACGGGTCCTATCCCCACGCCGGCCTGGCCTTCGATGCCGCCGGCAATCTCTACGGCACGACTGGCTATGACGGCACTTACCACTACGGGACGGTGTTCGAGCTGACGCCCACAGCGGGCGGGGGCTGGACGGAGACGGTGCTGCATAGCTTCGGCAACGGCACGGACGGGGCTTCTCCCTTCGCCGGCCTGATCTTCGATGCTGCCGGCAATCTCTACGGCACGACCAGCGCGGGCGGCACTTACGGCACCGGGACGGTGTTCGAGTTGACGGGCGGGAGGGAGCAGGTGCTGTATAGCTTCAAGTCCCGCTACGGCGCGGACGGGGCCACTCCCTACGCCGGCCTGATCTTCGATGCCGCCGGCAATCTCTATGGCACGACCCTCTATGGCGGCAGTTACACCTTAGGGACGGTGTTCGAGTTGACGCCCTCAGCGGGCGGGGGCTGGACGGAGACGGTGCTGCATAGCTTCGGCAACGGCACGGACGGGGCTTCTCCCTACGCCGGCCTGATCTTCGATGCTGCTGGCAATCTCTACGGCACCGCCTGGCAGGGCGGGACTTACTTCTACGGGACGGTGTTCGAGTTGACACCCACCGCGGGCGGGGGCTGGACGGAGACGGTGCTGCATAGCTTCGGCAACGGCGCGGACGGGTACTATCCCTACTCCGGACTGATCTTCGATGCCGCCGGCAATCTCTACGGCACGACCGGCGGGGGCGGCACTTACTCCTGCAATCGTGGACTTTACCACTGTGGGACGGTGTTCGAGTTGACACCCATTTATCCGTGTACCAGATGTAGTCATAGCGTACTTCCGTGAGAGTGATGTACTCCGAGCCGACAGAAAGGACGTGAGGAACATGCGGGATCGAACGACCGTGATTTTTGCCAGCAGTTCGGCGGCCCGTTCGAGATAGACGGTATTCCACAGCGTGATTGCAGCGACCACGAGGTCAGAGCACTGGCCCCATGGCGATTCGCTCCCGACTCGTTGCTAACCCATAAACTGACTGTTCCGGCTGAGACTAGATTACTTGCGAAAAATCGCCATGTCGTTCACGATCTAGGCTCAGCGGCGATCTACGCCAGCGTATTGATCTCGGATCTCGGACCTGCTCCCTGCTCCATCTGCGGTTCTCGGATTTCCTGGATAAGTGACGTGACAATCGGCGTTCGATACTCGGGATGACAAAACTCCAGGTGCATTCCTCGACCGACGAAGCGCAGTTTCAGCATGGATCCTCCCCAGGTTGAACCCGCAATGGCCACCAGGATTGGCTCTGGGCAGTACTGGGGATGTCCTGAGATAAGCGCGTTGTTGTGGCTCACAAGGACTACCAGATAACAGTGGTGCTGGGTTTGAATCTCCAGCACAGTCGCGGGTGGCAGGTCGTTGAGAAACACGCCCCCTTCAATTTCCGACTGCACGATGTTGCGATTGACTTCATCGCTGAGGTTGGGATGAGATCGGAATAAATGTGGACAGGTGGACAAGAGAAGCCTCACCCTGATTCCGTTGAGTGTAGCACCGTTTCAAGAGAGAGTTACGTGCGCATGACTGAGCGGGTAGCATCAATGCGAACTGCCCCACTCATCTGTGGTCTGGCGTGGCCACCGGCAGCTCAAGAAAACTCTCTTGGCCAGGCCCCGTGGTAGATCCGCTGCACCGCTTTATAGTCGGCAGGCTTTTCGTGCGACCCACCTGTGGACGTCGACTCAGGACACAGCCTTTCGCCATGGACGGGCGGGAGTATCAGGCCATCGAAGAGAACGCCGAGAAGCCGAGCCGCTGGGGACAACTGGCACGGAGAGGCATCAGGTCGTGCAGTTCAAGGACACGTAGAGCAATCGCTTTGTGGCCGTTGCCGTTAATGGGGAAGTGACGATTTATGGGGAACAAAAGCGTGGGAAGGGGTCAGGATGAAACGTCGCCGTCATGACGCCACTGCACCGCGCCGACTCTATTACCACTTCGCTGAAGCGGACAAAAAGCGGACAAAACAGCTTGAGTTTTGGATCACGTGTTGATGTAGAAAGACTTAGCTGTGATAGGATAAGGTCTGCAAAACCTTTATGCGTGGGTTCGATTCCCACCCGCGCCTCCAGCAATCCCTTACACTCCCCTGAAAACACTGTCACTAAGCTCGTTCTCTTCATTCGTTCGCGTCGCGCTCAATAGGGCACGATAGGCCCGAATTGCCCCTGGGGGCGGACCAGGTTTCTTGGCGTTGATGAAAAGATGGCGGCACGATCACGCGTTGTAGGCTTCAATTCGCGCACTGCGCCGCGATCGCGCGAGACGGGTGTACCATGTTGCCTTTGTTGGTTGGAGGTGCCCGTTGCTCGACCGTCGCCGCTTTCTCGCCACCAGTACTGGATTCGCCGCCACTCTCGCCTTCCGCAATGACCTGTTCGCACAGCTTCAAAATCTCCCGTCCTCGTTGCCGGACGCCAAGCAATATGCCAACGATGAAGAAGGATATTGGGCCGAGCTGCGCAAGCAGTTTCTGATTCCCGCGGACGAGATCTACTTGAACAACGGCACCGTGGGCTCCAGTCCTGCTCCAGTACTGCGCGCCATTTTCGACGGCTACACCAGCACCGAAAAACTGGACGAGTCCGATCCCGAGGACTATCCCATCTGGGGTTACGCGGCATGGAACCAGTTTCGCGATCCTCTAGCGGCTTTCGTGGGCTGCAACCGCGACGAAATTGCGTTGCTGCGCAACGCCACCGAAGCCAACAGCTACATTGCCAATGGCGTCGAGATGAAGCCGGGCGAAGAAGTGCTGATGACCGACCAGGAGCATCCTGGCGGCGAGCAGCCGTGGCAACTGAAAGCAAAACGCTACGGCATCGTGGTCAGAAAAATCACGCTGCCCCGACCGGTCAAGGACACGGCTCAGGTCATGAACCTGTTCAGCGATGCCATCACACCGCGGACTCGCGTGATCTTCTTCAGTCATGTCACGACCGTTACCGGCGTGGTGTTGCCGGCCAAAGAGCTATGCGCACTGGCCAGGTCGAAGGGCATTCTGTCGGCAGTGGACGGCGCCCACGTGACGGGCATGATGCGGCTCAATCTTCACGACCTCGGCTGTGACCTCTACAGTTCGAGCCCGCACAAATGGCTGCAGGCGCCCAAGGGTTCGGGCTATCTCTACGTCCGCGACCAAGTGATCGATTCGATCTGGAGCACGGTTGCCACCGAAGGCTGGAACGATGACAAGCTGCGCGCCGAGCGCTTCCAGCGCATCGGATCTTCGAATGTGCCCTCGCTCTGCGGCCTCCGCGCCTCCATCCAACTGGCCAATCAAATCGGCATGGAGCGAATCGAGCGCCGCCATCGCGAGCTGGGCGATTACATGCTCGCAGGCATGATGAAGGGGGGCGCCGAGTCGTGGACCTCACCTGATCCCGCGCTGCGCTGCTCCATCGTGACGGTGAACGTTCCGCCGATCCAGAACATGGACGTGGAGAACTGGCTGTGGAAGACGAAGAAAATCCGCATCCGCGGCGGAGCGCCGTCGAAGCTGCGATTGTCCACACCGTACTATTTGAGCAAAAAGGATATTGACCGCTATCTGGACGCCTACAACGAGTACAAGCGACAGAGAAGGAGTTAGGTGAGCCACCGACAAGGTCCGGAAGTCGCAAGCGTTGAACGGGGTAATCGGAATTGGGGTTTTTGTGCCTCCATTCAGCCTGACCGAAATCAGTGTGTTTGTAGGCAAACGAAACATGCAATCTGTTGGGATACAATATCAAGCATTTAGCGGGGTAGATTCCTGGGGGTAATTGGGCAAGCCGCAAAATGCCCGCTGGGCAGTGCCCTTGCTTGCATTGACGAGGACGCCACGGGCAGACTCAAAGTGGCCGTAAACGCTGCCTGTTCCTATGAGACTGGCGCCTGATATTGGCGAACATATCGTCGTAATCCGCCATCGGCGGTTGCGGGAAGCCGTCAGGCCGGACTTCCGACCAGACGGATTCTGGTGGCCGTGCCTCGGGCTACTGCTGTTCGCTCTCGCGCCTAGCGCGCCCGCCTTGCTCGCGGATGCCAAGCCCGAGTTGGAGTTCCAGCCATCGGCTGTGAGCTTGCCCGTTCGAGTCGCGCAGCAGGCCACCGCGCTGATAGTTGTGCACAATCCCACGGACTCAACCTTGCGCAATCTGCGATTGTCGTGGCTGCCAAGAGCGAGTCTCGATGTAGAATCCACTACGCCGTTGTCCCTTCCTGCACTTGCTCCTCACGCCGATCATGTTTGGACGCTCGCCATCAAGACGGCCCGCACGCTCGCAGCTCCCGGTGTGGCAGGGCCGTCGGCGCTGACAAGACCAGCGGGGCCGGAAGCGGGGGGTTTCACGACGACAGCACCGCCTTTGAGCCAACGGGAAACTCAGATCGACGAAAACCTTGATCTTCGCCTGGACTATGAGACCGCCATAGGTGGCAGAACCTCGCCGCAGGTAATTCTGAAGTCGCTGCCCGTCAAGACACCGAACCTGGAAGACCTGGACAAAATGCTGGATGTACAGATCAAGACGACCCTGGAGTCGCTGGACAGCTCGCAGTGGGGTTCGATCTATCTTGTACTGAAGAACAATTCAGCAAGGCCCATCAACATCCCGAACATCACCCCCATCGGGAGAGGGGTGTCATTCTGCCGGGGCGGAAAAACACAATTGCCGTACGGCAGTCTTCCCTTCTGCTTCTATTCAAGCTTTCACTCTTTGATCTTGGCGCCGCATCAGACGGCCGTCGAAGAATTCCCGGTGAAGGCCCATGACAGGGTCAAGGCCGGGAAATATCTCCTGGTGTTTCAGATCGCGACGCAGTCGACAGAAGGTGGAGCGCCGCTCTGGCGCAACATCGTCATCAGCCAAGCGGTGGACGTGGACGTTCTGGGCGAGTCACCGATCCTGACAGTCGCCGGCATCCCTGCGTTTTTCCTGTTACCCGGAACGTTATTGCTTCTGACCATCGGTCTGTGCTGGTCGCTGGAGGAGCGGTGGTGGCCTGCACCCGACCAGGATGAGTTTCCGTTCAAATGCACTGAGCCGAATTTCTGGCTGGTTTCTGTAGTCCTTTCCCTGCTGATTGCCATCTTTCCCTGGCTGTTCAGCAGGAGGTGGTATTTCACCCGCTATAGACTGCAGGACGTCGGTTTGCTTTGGTTCGCTTCCATATTTGCCGGAATAGGATGCTTTGTAATCTGGTGGATCTATCGCAATCACCGCAAGCTCCAGGCGGAGGAACGAATACGCCTACTGGCGGACGCGGCGGCCCAGTTGAGGTCCCGCACACGCGCCTGACATAGAATCAGCTGATGCCAGAGTCTGCCAAAACGGGGCTTTAGGAAGTGCAAGCGTTTCCGCCCGATCGTGTATCTCGGAGAATTGAATGACAAAGCCAACTGACGATCTTGAAGCGGTGAGAGTTGTTGCGGAGGCCTTGCAGGGATTCGACGCCAGGGACCAGGAAAGAATTATCAGATGGGCGCGTGAAAAACTAGGTCTCGTTCCCTCGTCCGCCGTACAGCTGCCTCCTGCAAGCGGGCTACAACCACCGACTCTGGCAGGTGACATCATTGCGCCGCCAGCAGCACCCTCGAAAGTCAAGAACCTGGCGACATTAGAAGAACCCGTCGTAGAGCAACTCGAGCTGGAACGTCCCGAAGAGGAGCAACCCGCACTGGAGGAAGCCGAGGTCGAACAACCCGAAGTAGAACAACCCGAAGTGGAACGACCGGGAGCTGTCAACATACTCATGCCGGCAGCGGAGCAGAAGAACCGAGTCTTTATCGTGATCGGCATCATATTGCTTACCTTTGCCGTCGCGTTCCTGATAGTTATGATCACATCCCATGCGAAGTAAACCAGACACTGCCGAAAATCCCGCTGGTTGGCCGGCCACCCGTAGTTTCCGTTCTCGGCGAAGCCCGGAGCAGACCGGCGGGAGTAGGCTCGACCTAATCGTGGCTATTTCTGTTTAGCGGTGAAAGATCCGCTAAACGCACTTTCGAGCGATTGGGCTCCGGGCGAAATTCTGCGATGCGAGAAAAGGACATGCGAAACCGAATAGCGGTGTGGGGACTTTGCTGCGTAATGCTGGGGAGCACGCTGGCCGTGGCCCAGAATGGCAGCGTCTGGGAGTCGAAGAAATCAGGATGGCTTCTGCTGAGCGGCGATCAACGCAATCAGGTGTTTCAATTCGCCGACCAATACAAGCAGTATATGAGCGTGGCGCGCACGGCCGAGCTTTCCACTCGCGAGGTTATGCGTTTGGCCAAGGCGGCTGGCTTTGTCGAGTTTACTGACCCATCCCAGGTTAAGCCTGGAGCGCGGCTCATCGTCAACAACCGCGATCGCGCCGTTATTCTCGCCGTCATCGGGGCCCAGCCGATGGTGGAAGGCTCGCGACTTATCGGCACCCATCACGACAGCCCGCACATCGACCTGAAGGCCCGTCCCATTTATTCCGCCGGCCAAACCGGATTCGCACTGTTCAAGACCAAGTATTACGGAGGCATCGAGAAATACCAGTGGGCCAACGTACCGCTTGCCCTGGTTGGACGCATCGATACCGAGGACGGGCACAGGGTTGACGTCTCCATTGGACTCGAGCCGGGCGATCCCGTGTTTCTCATTTCCGCCAATGCGCCCCACTCGGACAGCGAATTGCGCAGCCGCACGTATACCAACGTGCTCACCGGTGAGGAATTGGATCCGGTGGTCGGCAGCGTTCCCTCAGGCGACGGCTCGGTCACCGCCCAGGTAACCCAGACGCTCACCTCCATGTTCAACATAAAGGAAGAAGATTTGGTGAGCGCCGAGCTGCAGCTGGTTCCGGCCGCGCAGCCGATGGATGTGGGTATCGATCGCGGTCTGGTTGGCGCCTGGGGCCAGGACGACAAGCTATCGTCGTACTGCGCAGCACGCGCGGTTATTGAGATACAAGGGCCGCCGAAGTACACGGCAATGGCTTACCTCACTAATTTCGAGGAAGTCGGATCGGTGAACAACACCGGGGCTGGCTCACAATTTCTTGCGGCAACCTACTCGCGACTCACCGCTGCCGAGCGAGGCGCAGGATACGGCGATGTTGACCTGCGGCGCGCCCTGCGCAACGCGCAGGTGGTTTCGTCCGACACCAACGATGGCCAGAACCCGATCTTTCAGGGCACGCAAGAGCCCAGCAACGCGGCTCGCCTCAGTTACGGGGTGACCATCAAAGAGTATGGCGCAGGCTTCAACGCGAATTCCGAGTTCATTGCGCACATCCGTGCATTGCTGGATCACAACAGCATCCCCTGGCAAACGCAAACCCCAAAGGTGGATGTTGGCGGCGGAGGAACGATTGGTGAATTCCTGTCCGCTCAGGACATGGAGGTCATCGATGTCGGCGTGCCGCTGTTGTCGATGCATGCCACCATCGAGGGCTCGTCGAAGGTGGACCTCTGGAATCTCTATCGCTTCTTCAAGGTGTTCTACCAATCGCAGTGACTTTCAAAAGGGGACCGCACCGGCTGAAGCGGCGCGCAAACTTTCGCTGTCCTGACTTCGGATTGGGTGTCGGCCGTTCCTCGCGGCCCTCCTCGCAAATGTCAACGACAGCTCGTAGCGGAGAAATTCTCTGGCGGCTTCGAAGCCGCGACATGCGAGGCTTGCAGTTGATTTCGCCGGCGCTACTTATTGCGATGACCCTTGCATTCTTGCGATATCACCGCGAACATAATCGGCCCGCGAGCCACTGGGTTCCTCTTGTAAGAACAATCTGAGTTCCACGAGTGCATCCTTCTGTCTGCCTTCCTGTTGGTAGGCGCGCGCCGCGATGTAGTGAACGAACGAGGGGTGTTGCGGAAAAGCGGTGTGCGCCTGGCGGGCGCTCACGAGGGCGGCATCGTAGTGCTGATTCATGTACTGCGCATCAGCCAATAGCGCCAGACCCTGAGCATTAAGCGGGTCCAGGGCTGCCGCCTTTTCCAGCATAGCTTCGGCCTGCGAGAAATCCTTCTGTCGCAAGCGGAGCTTGCCGAAGTTCATGAACGCCGGCGCAAAGTGGTCGTCCAGAGCAATCGCCCGTGCCAGCGCCTCCTGCTCGTGGCTGTCATCGTTCAGGTGGCTGTACACCACGCCCAGATTGTTGTAAGCAGCAGCGTATTGCGGATACACGGTGATGGCTTTATTCAGCCGCTCAGCTGCCTTGTTCCAATCCTGATGAGCCATCGCATCACTGGCTTTGTCGAATTCCTTCCTGGCCTTCTCCGGAACATTCAAGGTGGCTGTCGAAACCGTGGCTGAACTTGGTCCGTCCGGCTTGGAGTGGGGGTCATCGACTTTGCGAACTGTGATGTATTGTGTCTGGGTGACTCTGCGGGTATCGACCTCGAACATTCCACTGTCGGCCGTTTGGATCCCGTCCCCACTCACGACAATGTGATAGTTGCCGACGTTGACCCCATTGAATTCGGCTTGTCCTGCATCAGTCGTGTAAGTGGTCGCTACTGGAGCGTTGCTGGAACCCTCCATCAGGCGCACCAGTAAATTGCTGCCCGCGTGGCGGTCGCCTTCAAGAATAATGTGTACCTTGACATTTCCCGTCCCGGGGTGCAACTGGGCAAGCGTGTGCGGAACAGCCACAAAAAGCAGCACGGGAGCTAGCCAACGTTGATACTGCATCGTTGCCTCCCCGAGACTGCGCTCGAACAGCAATCTCAAGAGTGCCGGTCAGCTGTGCCACGGGTCTCGACGAAAGATACAGCATCGGAAACGAGATCGCAGATGCAATAGCGATGCACATTTCCGTGCGACCGATTTTATATCAGTTGGCGCTGCCGGGAGGCTAGAAAGTATTCACTACCGTCATTTGTCGATGCGGATTGATCATCCGTTTCATGCCCCGGAGTTGCCAGGCGCGCCACCCGAACAACTGGGGACTAGCTTGGCAGTAGTTAGACGATGTCCACTTCCCAAGGGCCAGGACGACATTAGTCAAATTGGCGGCTTCAGGGTTGCAACCCAAGCAGCATCGATTAGCTTATGCCGAGCGATCCGTCCCCAGCCTTCAGCAGCACTAAGCCGGATCCCCAGCTAATTTGGAATACTCTATTTCGTATGAGGATGCGAACAGTTCTATGTGAATTCATATGTCCAGCCCGCGAACTCCTCTTGCTCTACTACGCATGTAGTTGATAAACAAGGTGTTTTCCCACTCGCTCCACCTGCCATTCATGGCAAAGGGTTTGCTTGAATGCTCGACAGATGTCCGAGGGGTGGGGACTTGCACGGATTCTATCCAAAGAATGTTTTTCTTGATCGTTTGCGGCCGATCCCTGCCTATAGACGAATTGAATTTCCCCACCCACATAGTGGACAAGTGAAAGGAAGAAGTATGCGCAGCTTATTTTCTCGCCCAGCTTTCACTGCCGTTGCGCTAGTGATGCTCCTGCTCCTGCCGGCAGGCTTGTTTTCCCAATCCATCGTCACCGGAGCCGTAAGTGGCACGGTGACTGACCCCAGCGGAGCGGTTGTGATCAGTGCTACCGTGACGCTAACGAATCCGTCGACCGGCATAACCCAGTCGACGAACACAAACTCGTCTGGCCTGTACACCTTCCCATTATTGAAGCCTGGGGCGTACACGGTCACTGTCACCCAAAGCGGCTTCAAGAAAGCCACTAAGAGTGTAACGGTTGACTTGGGGCAGACGACTGCAGCGAACATCAGACTTGCCTTGGGTAACACCTCGGAAACCGTAGAGGTTTCAGCGACCGGAGGATTACTCCAGACTGAAGACGCCAACCTGACCACCAACATCGGAGTCAGGCAGATTGAGAATCTACCGAACCCGGGTAACGACATCACTTATATTGCCCAGACCGCACCGGGGGTTGCGATGAATAACGCTACCGGTAACGGCTACGGCAATTTCAGTGCTTTCGGGATGCCGGGCACCTCGAACCTGTTCACCATTAACGGCAACGATTACAATGACCCGTTTCTGAATCTGAACAACTCGGGCGCCAGTAACCTGCTGCTGGGCGGCAACGAAGTGCAGGAAGTCGCGGTAGTCAGCAATGGTTATACCGGCCAATATGGCCGGCAAGCCGGCGCACAGATTGATTACAGCACCAAGTCAGGCGCCAACGCCTTCCACGGCGACGCCTCGTATTCTTGGACGGGCCGCGCGATGGACGCGAACGACTGGTTCAATAACTTCAACGGCGCTCCGCGACCCTTCCAAAACAACAACCAATGGGCAGCGTCCATTGGTGGACCGATCAAGAAGAACAAGGCGTTCTTCTTCGTCAACACCGAAGGGCTGCGCTATATCTTCGGCACCAGTACCTCGGTCTTTGTGCCCGACCCAGCCTTCCAATCCGTGGTGCTGGCCAACCTTCCGGCCGCTTCGGTCCCCTTTTACCAGCAGATGTTCGGCCTCTATAACGCAGCGCCTGGCATCAACCGCGCCGTTCCGTCGGCGGGGAGCTGCACGGCGCCTCCCATGGGAGCCACCGGTGCAGTGGCTAATTTCTTCACGACTAACGGGACCTGCCTGGACACGTTTCGTGACACCACGTCGAATGGCAACAAGGAGTGGTTGTTAAGCGCCCGCGTGGATATCAACCTTACCGACAAGGACAAGTTGTTCGGCCGCTGGAAGATGGATCGCGGTACGCAACCCACTTACACCGACCCGATCAACCCGATTTTCAACGCCGATAGTGTCCAACCTCAGGATGAAGGCCAGCTGAATTACACCCACACCTTCACTCCTAACGTGGTGAACAACTTCATCGGATCGGTGCTGTACTATTCGGCGATCTTCGGAAGCCCGGATCTTTCGGCGGGCCTGGCAACCTTTCCCTATATCGTCACATCGTCTAATTCGTCTCTAACCGCTCTTGGAGTTGGCGGCTCGGACTTCCCAGTGGGCTTCCTGTTTCCACAAGGCCGGAACGTCACCCAGTGGCAGTTGGTGGACGACGTCTCCTGGAGCAAAGGAAAGCACAATCTGAAATTCGGCGGCAATTTCCGGCGCGATGACGTGAGCGATCACACCGCCAGCGAGCAGCCGTTCCCGGCCATGAGCACTAGCCTGTACGGGTTTGCTACCGGGTTGGTGGACACCTCCGTCACCCAGAACTTCGCCGTAAGTGGCACGCAGCCTATCGCCTTTTCCAGTTGGGGCCTTTACGGCCAAGACCAGTGGAAAGTCACTCCGAATCTCACTCTGACCCTGACCCTGAGGGCTGACCGCAACACGCCAGGCACGTGCCAGAATGGCTGCACCTCGCTGACGAGTCAACCTTTCAATTCATCAAACTTCGACCACTCGGCCAGCACGCCGTACGATCAGATGATGGTCAGCAGTAAACAGATTCTCCGCAGCATACAGGACGTAGTCTTTGAGCCACGGGTGGGCTTCGCCTACAACCCGTGGGGCGGATCTACCGTCATTCGCGGTGGTGGAGGGCTGTTTACGGATCTCTATCCGGGGACGATCCTGGACAACTTCACGACGAATTTCCCGGAGGAAAACCGCTTCGCGGTTCCGGGTTCATTTCCCCTCTCGCCGGCCATGGCAGGCAACGCTGCCGCTACTATCTTGGGTTGCAACAGCGGCTTCACTTCGAACTTCCATTCCGGCGGGACGGTAACCAGCTATTTGAACGCCAATCCAGGTTGCGGACTTCCCAACCTCAATGATGTAGCTCAAAACTTCAAGAACCCGGAGTATGCGGAGTGGAACTTTGAGATCGAGCACGCCTTCAGGCCATCGACCTCGCTGACCATAAACTACGTCGGCAACTATGGGTATAACCTCATCATTTTCAATCCCAACCTGAACGGGTTTGGATTTGGCGGCCTACCGGCAGCGGCTGCAGATACCCGGGTCTTGCAGACCAACCAGTACTCCAACCCTGGCACTTCCAACTACAACGGAGTCACCATGACTCTCATGCAGCGGATGTGGCATGGATTTACCGGTTCGATCAACTATACCTGGGCCCACTCGTTGGATGACGTCTCCAATGGTGGCGTGCTGCCCTACAGTATCTACAGCAGCATCACCAACCAGATTAACCCGCTCTGTCTCCGTTGCCTTAACTACTCCTCCTCCGACTACGACGCGAGGCAAAACATAACCGCCAGCTACGTTTGGAACCTGCCGTTCAAAAGCAGCAACAGCTTTCTGAACCAGGCGATCGGCGGCTGGACCCTTTCGGAGACATTCTTCCGCCGTACGGGCCTTCCGTTCAGCACCATCGACGGAGTCCAGTCCTCCAATTTGGTGGGTAATAATCTCGGCGGGTCCACTATCCTCGCCTACCCCTCCGGCGCCGGTCAATTGCCGACAACCTGCGGTGCGCCGGCGGTTTCTGGTGGCGCGATCGTGCCTTGCCTTCCCTCGAGCTTATTCCTGCCCGCTGGCTCAGTCCCGGGGTTTGGCGGTACAGTCCGTAACCAGTTCCGCGGGCCCAGCTACTTCAACACCGACTTGACGGTACGGAAGAACTTCAAGATCACCGAGCGTGTGCAGTTCTCCTTCGCCGCCATCTTCTACAACATTCTCAACCACCCGAACTTCGGCAATCCGTATGACAATATGAACGTTCCCGGATTGTTTGGGAGTGCGTTTACTACGATTTCGCCCCCGACCACTCCCTATGGAGCGTTCGCCTCGGCGGCTGAGGACGCTCGCATCGTTCAATTCAACGGCAAGATAACTTTCTAGCCAGTTTGACTCCGCTTCACTTCCAGCGGTCCCTCTCGGGGCCGCTTTTATTTTCTGGCGGTTGTCGTCGGTTTTATTGCTGCTCGCCCTAACCGTCCGCGTGCATGACCAGAGCTGAAGCGACTGGATCGTCAGCGATTGCATCCACCAGACCGATCTGCAAGGCGCGTGTCGCGTGCAGCTTATCGGCAGCGAGGAACATTTGCAACGCCCGGGCCTTCCCCACCAGCCGGGGCAGGCGCTGCGTACCTCCCCAACCGGTGATCAGGCCCAGTGCTGCCCCGCGATGTCCGAATAGCGCATGCGGCCCGGCGACGCGACGATGACACGCCAGCGCGAGATCGAGTCCTCCGCCCATGCAGTAGCCGTGCACGGCGGCGATCGCCGGTGAAGGAAAATTGGCGACAGCACTCATCAGGCGCTGGCCCATTTGTGCAAAGCAGAGTGCTTCCGGCCCAGTCAGCGCCGCGATCTCGTGGAGATCGGCTCCGGCGGAAAAGAAATGCGCGTTGCCGGTGATCACCAGATGTGACGGAGGATGGGCCGCCAGCTCTTCAATCGCGGCCGTGAGCGCCAGAACCCGCGCGCGGGTCAACCGGTTCGTTTTGTCCTCCGACACAAGCCGTAAGACAATGGCTCCGCCGTGCGCTTCAAGCGCATAAGAATCTCCGCACGATTGCTTTTTCTCCGACACCCGAAGCTAGGTTAACAAACACGCCGATCGGAAAAAGATTTACCATGTGCAAGAGGAGTTCAGGTTATGGCGCGCACTGAAGGTTTCTCGTCTTTGTCCCGCAGGTCATTCCTGCAAGCGTCCACCGCCGCATCGGCGGCGCTGGCGTTTCGCATCGTAACTGAGCCGCTGCTCGCCTATGCGGAGATGCCGAATGCTGCCGCCGGCGCAGTACGCATCAATGCCAATGAGAATCCGCTCGGCCCTTGCGGCGCTGCCCGCGAGGCCGCCGCGGCGATCCTTCCGGAAGGCGGACGCTACCACTTCGAACTCAGCAACGACCTGGCCAAGCTGTTTGCGCAACAGCAGGGTGTTTCCGCGGACTACGTCAGAATTTTTCCCGGATCGAGCGAACCTCTGCACTATACCGTCATGGTCTTCACCTCGCCCAAAGCGAGCTTCGTGACCGCCGATCCAGGATATGAAGCGGGAGCGCACGCCGCCAAGATTACCGGTACCCGCGTGGTCAACGTTCCTCTGACCAGGACCTACGCGCACGACGTGAAGGCCATGCTGGCCGCTGCGCCCGACGCCGGCGTGTTCTATGTCTGCACGCCGAACAATCCAACCGGGACGCTGACCAGCCATTCCGATGTTGAGTACCTGGTTGAGAACAAGCCGAAAAACTCCATCGTGCTGGTGGACGAGGCCTACATTCACTTCAGCGACGCGACGTCAGCCATTGATCTCGTGAAGGCCGGCAAAGACGTTATTGTGCTGCGTACGTTCTCCAAGCTTTACGGGATGGCGGGCCTGCGCTGCGGATTTGCCATCGCCAGGCCAGACCTGGTGCGCCGGCTGGAGAATTACGGTGGCGGCAATCCGATGCCTGTGACCGCTGTTGCAGCCGCATCAGCAAGCCTGCAGGACGCGGGCCTGGTGGCGGAGCGGAAACGCATCAATGCGCAGAATCGCGAGGAAACCTTTCACTGGCTCGATCACCACGGATACTCGTACATCCCCTCGGTATCGAACTGCTTCATGCTCGATACCAAGCGGCCGGCCAGAGAAGTAATTGCCGCCATGGCGCAGCAAAACGTGGTCATTGGTCGGATTTGGCCGTCCATGCCCACCTACACGCGAATTACGATCGGCACGCGCGAGGAAATGGACCGCTTCCAGGTCGCATTTCAGAACGTGATGAATGACAAAGTGGTCGGGCAGCTCCGGCGGAATGACCAGCGTCCGCTACGGCACATCGATGGCTTTGTGCTGCCCACCTGAAGTCAAGTGTGAAGTCATCGAGCCCCTGACTGCTCGCCACTAGCCCGAACGTCCATTTGCTGGCGTGTCAACATGCCAGCAAACTCGCAGGTCAGGCACAACAATTGCCTTTTCTCCGTTTTGTTCACATGTAAGTCCCTATTCATCTATTGGATACAAGTAAGTCTAATAGTTTCTATTACTTGCGATGGCTCTCTCGGCAAGTGATTGATTCTACGTTGGGTTACTAGCCAATTGTTCCACGTGGAACACTAGAGGCAAAAGGGGAAATGCGTCGTTTCGGCTGCGCTCGGAGTAAGGTCTATCCCGCGGGGACGCCGCGCGGCTTCACGTTGCCGCGGATGAACTCGATGATGGAATCCATCGGCGTGCCCGGCTGAAAGACCGCGGCCACGCCAATCTTCTTCAGCGCTTCGACATCCTGGTCGGGAATGATGCCGCCAACGAGCAGCAGCACGTCGTCCATCTGGTTCTGTTTCAGCAGGTCGATCACGCGCGGCACGATGGCGTTGTGCGCGCCCGAGAGAATGCTGAGCCCGATGACATCTACGTCCTCCTGCAGCGAGGCGTTTACGATCATCTCGGGGGTCTGGCGCAGTCCGGTGTAAATCACTTCCATGCCGGCATCGCGCAGGGCGCGGGCTATGACTTTGGCGCCGCGGTCATGGCCGTCGAGGCCGGGCTTGGCAACCAGTACACGGATTTTGCGGTCAGGGGACATTTGTGCTCTTGGGCTCCGTCATCTTGTGCGTAGCGGGCCGCCATGCTGGCAAGTGGAGTCGAACGAACCCTGCCTCAGCCGTCAGCTCTCAGCTAAACTTTGAATGATAAACCCTGAACGCGAGTTTTGACGATTTCCCGAGCATTCGGGTGATGGGTCAATCTGATTTCACCACATCCTTCGTGTGACGCAGCAGTGGAAACCTGAATCATACTTCCGGCCGTAAGGATTAGAACTTTCTGGCGTGGCCAGCCAGGAATATTATTCCGAGAATCCGCAGTCGCAGAGCCGCGCGTCTGATTCTGCGGAACGATAAAGACCCACTACCCGCTTTCGCGACAATCACGTTATTGTTTGACTGCGTCGGCAAGGTTAGGCGCGCCTTCTCACTTGAGCAAACCATAAACATCCACTTCATTCTTGGCGCCGACAAAGACCATGCCATCCGCGACCGTCGGGACCACAAACTGCACCACGGTTCCCGCCTTATCGCGTCCCGGATTCTGGTTTGAGTTATAGAGCTCTGTCGCCAGATTATTGGCATCATAGGCGCGCACGATCGAGTCGCTGCCAAAGATCCAGACAATCCCGTCGTTCACACCATTCGCAGAGACCGACGGAGTGGGCCCGGGGTAGGTAAAGTCTTCAGCAGTTTGTGAGGTAAATTGGACCTGAATTTGCTGGGTCTCGGGATTGTAGTAAAAAGCCTCTAATGGCGCGTTTTGGCCTCCGAAATAAAGATTGTTGTTCCACATCGCTGGTGAGCCCCAAAATTCGGTGATGATATAAGGCAGGGTTTGCACGATCTGGGTGTCACCACCGGCGTGGAAGTGGCCCATGTTGTCGCGATTCACCAGGTCTATTGTGCCTTCTTTCCCGCACTGAACCAGCAGATGGGGATAGGGCGCACCCGGCTGGTCGGGCAAGAGCAGAACTCCTCCCGAGGCCACATCATGGTCGACGAGGTTGAGCCATGCCTGGTTCCAAGGCGTGAAATAGTCAGTTACGACGGGATGGCCTCCGGCCCACAAAAGGCGAAGAATGCTATCGCCGTAGTCGCTTCCTCCAAGATAGGCGTCGAAAAACCCGTTCCCCGTGGGGAGGTAGATATTGTTGCTGGAATCCACTGCAGCGCCCGAACCACTGTTCCAAATCCCTCCGTCAAAACCGTTGGGAGTCGTTACAAACACACCGCTGGGTTGCAGGGTATTCTTATTGAACGCCATGACATAACCGTGAAAGGGTGGAAAGTCGCAGTAGCCCGCCCAGGCAACGAAGACCAAGCCATTGGAGAACGTTAGAGCTGCGCGCTGGATCTGCATTCTGGGATCGAAAGTGATGTACCCGTCTACGGATCCAGAACCCGTTCCCGGTACTTTCGCCGTAATTGCCGCGCCAAAGTACGGACCCGACAGCTTCTCCACCCCTGTGCGGATATCCAGGACATGCATCCTGTTATAGAAAGTGGTGACGTTATTGACGATTTCCTTGGTTGCCGCCACGAGGTAGATTTCGTTGCTGGTGATGTCAATCACCGGGCTACTGGTGATGCCAATCTCATTTCCAGTCACATAGCAATTATTGTCGCGGCCGGAAATAGGTAGAATCGTCTTGGCGGGATTCGTGGAAATGAGGAAGTTCTTCTCCCAAAGCTGCCGGCCGGTGTTGGCGTCAAAGGCATAAGCCTGGTCGTGCTCCGTGACCGCATACACCACGTTGTGCAGCACGCCGTTGATGTTTACACTGGGAACATAGAGCGGCTGCCCATAAACATATCCTGTGACCGACAACGTGTGGAGCTTGCCAAACTGCACTTCGTTGACGTTGGATGGCGTTAGAATGGTTTCGTTCGTATTGGCTCCGCTGCGATAGTTGTCATTGTGATACGTGGTGACCGCCACCTGTGCGGTCGCGAGGACGGAGGACAACAGCAACAACACCGCAGTCACACCAACAGCGAAGTAGACGAACCAGCGCTTCATTAGTTGACTCTCCTGTTAAATCGCGATTTCCAGTTCGATTTGACCGAGTCTGTTTCTAATCTGCTTGATCTACCCGATGACGCGAACCAAATCGGCGGCCACGTCCGTGCCTTTAGCTGTGATTGACAAGATACGCTCAGAAGAAATCAAAAGAGGGTCGACTTATGCAGCCCACTCCCATTTCTGGTACCGCGAGGGTCAACGCAAAGACGGTCGTGACCGTCAGGGCGACCATTGCTGCTCATGTGTTACCAAAGTCCGAGTCCGATCCTGTCCCGGGCGCGTCATGTTAATTCCCCCTCCAAACAATCCCACACTGTGGGACTTCTGCAACTGGCTACCGGCTACTGGCCACAGCTTTACGGCGTGATCTCGAACACCGTTCCCGGCCCGGCGCCGTTGCCCTCGGTGGTCCCATAGATATTGCCTTGCGCATCCAGGGCAAGCCCGTCGTACGGCGAGGCCCCATCCGAGGCGCTGTAGAAATCGTAAAGGTCGGTAAAGAGCCAGAAGCCGTTGTGACGGGTCAGCTTGAAAACGGAGCCGAAATTGTGTGCGCCGTTTCGGACTTGCGTGCCGTACAGATTGCCGGCCGAGTCCAGCACTAGCGGAGCAGACGGGCCGCCTTGATATTGTCCGGTCAGGCCATCAACCAGGGAAAAAAACCCTGAGTTGCCTGACGGCGTGAACTCGAAGACTGTGCCGCCACCACCTGTCCCGCCGCTGGTGGTTGTCCCATACAAGGTTCCCGCTGCGTCCGTAATCAGGCCGCCGTACGGAAAATATCCGTTGCTATCCTCTTGAAATGAGTAAAGGGTGGTCTTGGTCCAGCCGGATTGCGACGGCGACAACCGAAAGATGGTGCCGCATGCCTCCGAGCCAAAGCTGCAATAAAAATCGCCGCCCACCGCCGTGACGCCATAGAGATTGCCGGAAGCGTCGGGGACGAATGGGCCGATAGCATTTGCTCCGTCAGCCCCGCCCATGAACGTGTAAATAGTGCTTTCCGTCCAGCCTCCGTTCGAGGGCATCAATTTGAAAATCACGCCGCAGCCCAATTGCTGGCACTCTCCTCCTCCTCCCGTGTAACCGCCCCAGACGGCTGTTCCGTAGAGATTGCCGGCCTGGTCGAACGCCAGTTCTCCGGGCTCGCCGCCATCAGCGCCTCCGCTGAATCGGTACAGTACGGTCTCCGTCCACGGACAGAGTGCAGCTTTGCAGGCCGACGCCGGGGGTCTCAGGTTGAACACAACCCCGCAGCCCGTTCCAAAGCTGCACAGTCCTTGCCCTCCATACAACGTCGTCCCATAGAGACTGCCATCAGGACCAACGATCACTTTAGCCGCAGGCGTTCGTCCGTCCGCGCCTCCACTGAAGTCGTAAAGCGGTACCAGCACCCAGCCGGAACCCTTATGCGCCATCTTGAAGACAGTGCCGCAGCCGAGGGAACAACTGCCAATGAAGTTCAGGGACCCGGCCGTCGTGCCGTAGAGATTTCCTGCCCGGTCCATGTTCAAACCAGCGCGGGGATAAGCGACATCAGCCCGGCCTGTGAAGCTGTGCAGCACGGTGAACGTCTGCGCGCGTGCGGGCTGCGCGCCGACGATTACAAAGATAAGCATCAACACCAAAGCGGCCGCCGCCCTCCGATTGATTGCGATATTCGGAGCCCAATTTTGTTCCGGGCGCGTCATAATGACTCCCCCCTGCTTCGGCAAGCCCTGACCCCCGCTCGGGTAATCCCACCTTGTGGGACATTCCCAACTGGCTACTGCTCTACGGCGTGATTTCGAAGATATCGCCCTTGCCATAGACCCCGCCCCCAGCGGTCGTGGCGTAAAACCGGAATTTCCTTTTTGGCCATCAGGCGAGACGTGCGTACAATGGCGTCGTTTTCGAGAGGCAGGTTGTCTAAGGCGATCAGCGCCCCAAACCCGACGCCAGCCCTGAGTACAGCCCATCGCGGATGGTACCCATGACCAAGTCCTGCCCGTTCGGCCCGAAGTGAACGCCATCGACGAACATATTGGCCAGGCCCCAGCCATTCGTATCCACCATCGGCGTCCACATGTCAACCAACTGTACGTTGTTGGGATAGAGCTTTGGAAGACCAGCGTAGGCCTTGTTATAGGCGGCAATCCTGGAGCGTAGATCTCCGAAGCTCGGCACAGTGCTGAGACACAAGGGCGGATCGTTGGACATCAGAATCAGCATGTGCTGGTTTTCCCCGATCAACTCCCCGATCATGCTTTCGATGCAGGCAATATGCTGGGAAACGGGCACATCCTTAAGGACGTCGTTGGTGGCAGCCATGATAAAGACAGCGTTGGTGCTCGCCGGGACGTTCGAAAGTAAGATGGGGAGCAACTCCGCGCAGGTGTAACCGCCATAGCCCTGGATGGCAATGTGCTGGCTGGGAATGTTGGGGAACGCCCAGGGCTGAAAGCCGACCATCCGGGCGATCCACGAATGCCCGAACAGGACCACGTTGACGTTGAGAGCATTCGGCGGAATGAGCGGGACTGGCATTGACTGAGCGCTGGCGCCCACAGCCAGAAGCAGCACGGCGAAAAACATCGTAACTTTTCTCATGGTAAACACCTCCCGATTACTTAGTAGTCTTCTCCAGTCGGTCCACCAGAAGTTCATTGCCCTAACAATCCGTACATGGAAACCTGATTTATGGCGCCCGCGAAGACGAGTCCGTCTGCTATGGTCGGGGTGGTGAATTGCACCGCCAATCCAAGCCGGTCGCGCGCTGAATTCTGCTCAGAATTGTAGAGCTCCTTCGCCAGGTTCGTCGCATCGTAGGCACGCAGCACGCCCGCTCCAGGTTGCTGTCCACTGCTGTAAAAGGTGTCGGCCTTAATGGCCCAGACAATCCCATTGGCGTTGCCGTTCGCGGACACGGAGGGCGTCGGCCCAGGAAGGTCGTAGACCTCGGGCGATTGCTGACGTGCGCTTACAGAAAGGAGTTGCTTATTCGGGTCATATGAGAATGCCTTCAGGTAGTCGAATATGCCGCCGAAATAGACGTTGTTGTTCCAAAACGCAGGAGCACCCCAGAGTTCACCAATGGCAAACGGGAGGGTCTGCACGATTTGACTGTCGTTTCCAGAATGAAAGTGGCCCATGTCGTCCCGGTTGACCAGATCGATCGTGCCTTCTTTGCCCGCTTGCACCAACAGATGTGGATAGGGTTTACCAGGCTGATCGGGAAGCAGTACGATGCCACCAGAGCCGAGATCCATGTCGTTTTGATCCAGGCTCAGCTGATCCCAGGGAGTGAAGTAATCCGCCACTGTGAACGTCTTGCTGGCAGCTGACCATGTCAGCCGAAGGATACTGTCTCCGTAATCGATCCCACCCGTGTCGGCGTCGAAGTAACCGTTGCCGGTCGCGCCATAAATCGATCCAGCGGAATCGGCGTTCAGACCTGAGCCTCCGCCCCAGTAGCCTCCGTCGTAACCATTGGGTGTATCCACCGTAACGCCGCTGGGAGCAAGGGTGTTTTCGGCAAAAGCCATGATCCAGCCATGGTAGTTGCCGAGGTCGCAGTGCGAGGCGAAGGCGATGAACACCGCTCCATTCTCAATCATCAACCCGGGCCGCTGTGCCTGGACCAAAGGATCAAAAGTCAGAACACCGTTGACTGAGCCTCTGCCGTTGCCCGGAAATTTGGCAACGATCTGCTGCGGCGCAACCTTATCCAGGCCCGTAGTTACGTCGAGCGCGTGCAGGGTCTGGTGGAAGGTCGTCTGCTTTGTCTGTGAGTTGTACACCTTCGTCTTCGTTACCAAATACATGGTGCCGGTAGAGGTGTCGATGACCGGAGTTCCAGTAATCCCGATCTCCGGAGCGATGTTACTACACCCCACGTCAGTGCTTAGCACCGGAGTGATGATTATGCCGGGGCTGCTAGACGCGAGAAAATTGGCTTGCCAAAGCTTCTGTTTGCTATTCACGTCGAACGCGTATACCTGATCGTGCTCGGTCGCTATATAAACGACATTGTGAGCCTTGCCGCTTATCATGATCCCTGGGATGTAGAGCGGCTGGGCGTACACGGAACCCTCCACGGGAAAAGTAAAGAGCTTGCCAAAGGACTGCACATTCACATTCGACGTAGTCAGGATGGTCTCTTGCGTATTTGCGCCGGAGCGGTAGTTGTCATTGTGATAGGTGGCGACCGCCACCTGCCCCGTCGCAAAGACAGAGGACAACAACAGCCACACCGCAGTTGCACCAAGGGCGGAGTAGGCGGACCAGTGCTTCATTCGTTGATTCTCCTGTAAATACATCCGGCTAATTTGATCGAGCGCGTGACGGACGAAGGGGCAGGCACAACATTATCTCGCAAAATCCGGTCACTCGCAATCAGCAAAGAAACAGCAGTAAAAAATAAAAAGCTCCTACTACGGAATGACCGCAGAACCTAAAAGGTAAGCGCTTACCCGCTCATGCGAACGCGGTTTCGGTGTAGGTGCCGTAAACTTCGCGCAGGGCGAGGCAAACCTCGCCCACGGTTGCGTAGGCTTTCACCGCGTCCACAATGAACGGCATGGTGTTCACCGGAGAGATCTGTCCGTCTTTGCCCGAGGTTGGCTCCTGGGCTGCGGCTTTCTTCAGCGAGTCAAGGCAGCGGCGAACTTCGTCATTCGAGCGCCGCTCGCGCAGCGACTTCAGCTTTTTCGTTTGCGCCTGCGCGACTTCCTCGCCGATGTAGAGAATGTTAGGCGACGGCTCCTCAACAACAAACTCATTGGCGCCGACGGTGATCTTCTCTGTGGCCTCCGTGGCGCGCTGGAACTGATAGCTGGCTTCGGCGATTTCCTTCTGCGGATAGCCCTTCTCGATGGCCGCGACCATGCCTCCCATGGCGTCGAGCTTGTCGAAGTAGTCGAAGGCGCCCTTCTCCATGTCGAGCGTCAGCCGCTCGACGAAGTACGAGCCGCCCAGCGGATCGACGGTCTGCGCGACACCTGATTCGTACGCGATAATCTGCTGCGTGCGCAGCGCGATGCGTACCGCCTCTTCGGTCGGCAGCGCAAGCGCTTCGTCGTAGCTATCGGTGTGCAGCGACTGCGTTCCGCCCAGCACGCCCGCCAGTGCCTGGATGGCCACGCGCGCAATGTTGTTCATCGGCTGCTGTGCGGTGAGCGAGACGCCCGCCGTCTGAGTATGGAAGCGCATCAGCCGGGTGCGCTGGTTCTTTGCGCCGAAGCGGTCCTTCATCAGGCGATACCAGATCTTGCGCGAGGCGCGGTACTTGGCGATCTCCTCGAAGAAGTCGTTGTGCGCGTTGAAGAAGAAGCTGAGCCGCGGGCCGAACTCGTCCACGTCGAGCCCGCGACGGCGCGCCCACTCCACGTACTCGACGCCGTCGTAAATGGTGAACGCCAGCTCCTGCAACGCGGTTGAGCCGGCTTCACGAATGTGGTAGCCACTGATGGAAATGGTGTTGAAGCGCGGCGTGAAAACGGAGCCGAACTCGAAGGTGTCAATCACCAGCCGCATCGAAGGCGCGGGCGGATAAATGTATTCCTTCTGCGCAATATATTCCTTCAGGATGTCGTTCTGGATGGTGCCGGAAATCTTCTTCCAGTCTGCGCCCTGCTTCTCGGCGACGGCGAGATACATGGCCCACAGCACCGACGCAGGCGAGTTGATGGTCATCGAAACCGTGGTCTTCTCCAAGTCGATGCCGTCGAAGAGGATCTCCATGTCTTCGAGCGAGTCGATGGCGACGCCGCATTTGCCGACCTCGCCCTCGCTGAACGGATGGTCGCTGTCGTAGCCCATCAGCGTGGGCAAATCGAACGCGACCGACAGGCCCATGCCCCCGTGCTCCATCAGATACTTGTAGCGCTGGTTAGTCTCCTCGGGCGAAGCAAAGCCCGAGAACTGGCGCATGGTCCACATCTTGCCGCGATAGCCAGTGGCGTGAATACCGCGCGTGTAGGGCGGTTGTCCGGGATAGTTGAGGTAGTCTTCGTACTTCCAGTCGGCGGGAAGATCTGCGGGCGTGTACAGCCGGCGAATCGGCAGGCCGGAAATCGTGGTGTAGCGAGCGTGGCCGTGTTTATCAACGTTGACGCCGGTCGCCGCGCCAATGGGCTTCTCTGGATTTTTCTCGAGCGTTGGCGCGAGCGTCTTCTCGGCCCACTGCTTCTCGGAGTCGGACGGATGACGGCCATTCTCGAATAGATCGGTGACCGGCGATTCAGCTACAGTTTTTCCGTTGGACTTGCGGCTATGCAGCATGAGCTACCCCACTCAGACGGACTCTACATGCTAGTAGATGTGGGGAACGGGAGCAAGGCGGCTATTGCGTTGGCGTGGAAGGGCAAGGCTCTGGCTGCTTCTCTTCGAGCTTCGGGTGCTCCCCCGCCAACCTAAGCAGCTCCCTTCGGATCTCATACAACTGGTCCTTCTGCACCTGCTGGAATAGCTGGACGTTGTTGTCGAGGGGAAGAGCAAGTGCCTCGATTATTTTGCAGTCATAGAATGCCTTCTCCCAATAGTGTGCCGATCTAATCCTCTGGAGGTCTAGATTCTTAGTTTCCCGCAAGTTGCTGTACGCAAGATCCGCCCCGCCTAATGCGGCATCTGTCAGGTTGGCACGGCTCAAGTCAGCGTGTTGCAAGTTGGCGGTGCTTAGGTCACTCTGATTGAGATCAGCGCCGGCCAGAATGGCATCGTACAGATCACCGGTCAGGGTAGTCCGGCTGAGGTCTGCACCGCTCAGGTCGGCATCTCTCAGGGAGGCACCGGCCAGATGAGCACCCGTCAATTTGGCACCGTTCAGGTCAGCACCACTTAGGTCCGCATCGCTCAGGTCGGTAGAAATGAGGGAGGCACCCCTGAGGTCGGCCAGCCACAGGTTGGCACTGGTCAGCTTGGCACTTTCCAGGTCGGCACCGCTTAGGTCCGCACCGTTCAGGTCGGCGCCCCTCAGGTCGGCTTGAAACAGGTTGGCTGCCGCAAGAAATGCGCCCCGTGCTGACGCATATCGGAGGTTAGCCCCGCTCAACTGGGATCCGACAACTGAATCCAGATCTTTTCCGTTCTTCGTCCAGTTTGGTTTCTTTTGGGAGACCTCCGCATCCGTGAGGTTTGCGAACGGAGGATAACCGATGAAGCCCATAAACCGAGGCACCCACGTGCTGACCCCGCCGGAGCCAGCCCAAAAATGAATAGGACGCTCTGTCCGAAGGGCACGAATGCCGAAAATAGGTTTGCTAGACCGAACTCCCTGTATCGCGCCCAACGAAAGCAGTCCAAATGCAACTCCGGCTACGAGGGCGAAGGCGGCTGTCAGATAACCTCGCCGGCTTGTCAGCGTCCCCTTCCACGTGAACGCCCTTCGTTCACTTCCGCGCAGCGTGGCAACCCCAAGCCGGTAGAGGCAGATCGCAGCGACCGACGAGATAACGAGCAATGCCACATGAAACGTTGTTCCAATCCACTCGTGCCGCCGCAGGTAGCGTCCCCAGAATAGAAACATGGTGGCGGGAACCACCCACCACGCCAGCAGGACGGAAATCCATAGCTGGAAATACGACAGGAAGGGACGATTGGCATTCAGCATGGGCAGGTGCGCTCGCACCAAGTCGTTCAGCAGCCAAGGATCGACTTTGGTATGCAGAGGCCGTCCATCGGGAAAGATTGCCGGCAAAAAGCCGAGTTCTTCCCATAGCTTTTGTAGATAGAACTGAAAATAAAAATATACGCAGAGCAGGAGCAGCGGTGCCACTACATAGAACCCGACAATGGGAATACTAGTCTGAATAATGGGCAGAGGCGACGAGGCACGATTGGTGATGAGATTGACGTCGGTGGTGGTGGCAATCGTCAGCCAGCAGTAAAGACATGCCGCCAGAACAACCAGGAAAAGATTGCGCGCACTCTCCGAGATGCTCTTGACGTTTTCCAATCCGTCATACAACTTCTTGAGGTGGTCGGGGAGAATCGCTCCGGTGAGGTCTGTTCCGGGGAGCATTTCGGTTTGTAATCCGCCCCTCGCGAGGCTGAGATCGGCAGATCGCAGCTTGGCCTCGCGCAGGTTGGCATAAAATAAGTCAGCCCGAGCAAACTTGACGTCCTGTAATTCAGCGCCGCTCAGGTCAGCCTTATAAAGTTTCGCATCGCTGAGGTTGGCCCTCCAAAGCAACGTGCCGGGGCCGAGTTTGGATTCCCGCAGGTTTGCGCCGGAAAGATTTGCGTCACGCAGATCGGCGCCGGTCAGGTCCTTCCCCGCGAGGTCAGCTTCGCTCAAATCAATCGCGGCCTGCAGATTTTCCTTCCGCCACTGGTTCCAGGCTTCAACGCCCTCGTTCAGCTTCGCGAGTTGGTCCGCATCCGCCATGTGGGTCAGCTACCGCTGCTCCGCCGTTGGTGAAATGCCGCGATCTGTTCCAGGCAGAGGGTGCGCGCGTCCCGGCCTTCGTGGACGCCTTTGTACCAGTCGGTGGCGAGTTGGAGGCACTGCTCCAGGTTGAGAGCGGGTCTCCATCCCAGACCAGCGGCGGCCTTTGACCAGTCAATCTTGAGGACGGCCGCTTCATGAACCTGGGGGCTGGCCTCGCACTCCCAATGTGCGCCCTCTCCCCAGAGAGTCGCCATTTTCCCGACGATCCACTCCACGGTCTTCAGGTCCGCAGTGTTGGGTCCAAAGTTCCAGGGCCCGGCAAATGAGCCGCCGTCCTGTACCAGTCGGTGCGCCAAGATGAGGTAACCCTGGAGCGCCTCCATCACATGCTGCCAGGGACGGATGGCGTGCGGGCTGCGGATGCGTACGACTTCCTTGGCGGCGAAGGCGCGAATCGTGTCCGGGATGAGCCGGTCCTTTGCCCAATCCCCACCGCCGAGAACGTTGCCGGCACGGGCGGAAGCGAGTGCGACGCGATGCTCAGGGTAGCTCTGCGGGTTGAAGAAGGCGTTGCTGTAGCAGCTAACCACCAGTTCCGTACAGGCCTTACTGTTGCTGTAGGGGTCGCGTCCGCCGAGCCTGTCGGTTTCACGATAGAGCCACGGCCATTCCTGATTTTCGTAGCACTTGTCCGATGTCACGACAACCACGGCACGAACCGAAGGGCAGGTGCGTACACACTCCAGGACGTTAATCGTGCCCATAACATTCGTCTGATAGGTTTCTATCGGATTCTTGTAGGACTCGCGGACGATTGGCTGGGCCGCCATATGGAAAACCACTTCTGGTGCGAAGGAATCCATGGAAGCGCGCAGCGTGCCAAGGTCGCAGATGTCACCTTTGACAGAGCGCATGCCGGTGGAGACGCGGGCGGCGTCGAAGAGGCTGGGCGAGGAAGGCGTTGAGCGCGAGTATCCGAGTGTGTCCGCCTCCAACATTTGGAGCCAGAGAGACATCCAACTGCCCTTGAAGCCGGCGTGGCCGGTAAGAAATACCTTCCTGTTACGCCAAAACGATTTCACCAAATCTTCCAAGGGGCCACACCTCGCGTCCAAAGATCTTCCAGCAGCATACGGTCGTGAAGCGTGTCCATAGGATGCCAGAACCCGCGGTGTTTAAAAGCGGCCACATGGCCTTCCCGCGAGAGCCGTTCCAGCGGTTCGCGTTCCCAGGTGGTTGCGTCGCCGTCGATGTAGGATAGCGCCTTCGGTGAGAGCACGAAGAAGCCACCATTCACCCACCGGCTATCGTTCTTAGGTTTTTCGGTGAAGTCCACAACGGTTTCCCGGGCGTCGATTTGCAAGGCGCCGAACTTGCCCACCGGGAGACTGGCCGTAACCGTTACCAGCTTGTTCCCAGCCTGGTGAAATTCGATCAGGCGGCGGAGGTCAATGTCCGCAAGACCGTCCCCGTAGGTGAAGCAAAACATCTCCTCATCCTTGACATAGGACAAGATCCGCTTCAAGCGGCCGCCGGTCATGGTCTCCGAGCCGGTTTCAACCAGGGTGACGCGCCAGGGTTCGGATTCTTGCCGCAGGGTTTCAATCGTGTTAGTGGCAAGATCGATCGTGACATCGGAAGTGCGGAAGGAATAATTGGCGAAATATTCCTTGATCAGATATCCCTTGTAGCCCAGGCAGATGATGAAATCATTCAGGCCGTAGGCTGAATAAATCTTCATGATGTGCCAGAGGATAGGCTTGCCACCAATCTCGACCATCGGCTTGGGCCGGATCGACGTTTCCTCGCTCAATCTGCTGCCGAGTCCACCAGCCAGGATGACCGTCTTCATAATCTTGTGTGGCGCTCAGGCGCCGAAAATGCCTTCATGATGAGTGTCCGTGCGCGCGTTCTACATCCAGTCGCTATGATAGGGCACAAGTTTCCCCATGTATACTTTGCCGTATGAGAGCCCCTGGCGAGAAGAGCGAGTCGTTGAACAACGAACGGGCCACGATTTCCGTGGCCATGATCGCCAGAAACGAAGAGGCGAACCTGCCGCGTACGCTTGAAAGCGTGCGATGGGTAGATGAGATCGTGATTGTGGATTCCGGCTCTTCCGACCGCACGCCGGAGATTACGCGGTCGTTCGGTGGAAAACACATATTCAATCGAGACTTTTGCGGTCACCCCGAACAGAAGAATGTCGCTATCGACCACTGTACGTCAGACTGGATCCTGTTGCTGGACGCGGATGAAGTGGTGAGTCCGGAACTGGGTGAAGAGATCCAGCGAGTGCTGACGCAGCCACAATACGATGCCTACTGGATACCACGTCTGAACCTTTTCTTGACCCGCTGGCTTCGCCACGGGGGGTTCTACCCGGACCGCAAGCTGCGGCTGTTCAAGCGCGGCGCCGCTCGCCTGGAGGAGAATGTCGGACCTCACGGTACGCCGCAATTCAGGGGAAAAACGGGTGTCCTGAAGGGCGATTTGCTGCACTACGCTTATCCCACCCTGGACCTTTATCTGGAACACATGAACAGGTATAGCTCCGAGGCTTCAGAGGTACTCTTTGTGAGAGGAAAGACAAGCCATTCCATATTTGCCTTTGTGTGGAATGCGATACTCAATCCCGTAGCCACTTTTCTCAAGAACTATATTTTTCGTCTGGGTTTCATGGATGGGCCGGAAGGTCTCTTACTACACTTGGACCACTCCATGTACATTAATTGGAAATATGTGAAGGCATGGGAGATCGCGAAATTTGGCAAACGCGATAGCGCTGTAGAGCGCGCGAGCGAGGCGGGGTTGCGCGCACGTTCCATTTTGTAGATTCTCTCGCAGCCTTCAATAAACCCATCCCTTGATACCAATCTCAAACCGTATTCCGTCCGCTCAGCCGTTTGAAGAAGGAACTGATTTCATGCCGGAGCTGTTCCCGGCGCATGTAGCGGTCGTTCTTGACCCAGTTCATTTGCAAGCTCATCCGCTTGCCTTCAAAGGGCTGGTGTCCGTGCCAGGAATGGTCGCAGCGCTTAAAAATAAGCAGGTTGCCCATCGTGGGCGGCACCTCGGCAGCGAAATCATCAAGGTTCTTTGAGCGCAAAACGCGCAGCCGGCCCCCGCTGCTATCCCAAACGGGATTCAAGTAGAGCAGGACGGTGATGACCTTGTCCTTCGAATCGGGGTGAATGTGGCCGTCAGAAGCCGCGCGGCACCGCCCGCGCAGTGTAACCATGGTTGGGTATTGACTCAAATCCATCGAGAACTTGCTGCCCACGGCGATCTCGAACTCTTTGCTTAGCAATTCTTCGACGAGCTGCTGCACCGCCAGCCCAGGCCGCAGCGCCGACAGGGGAAAACTCCCGGCACGGTCGACGACTGGAAAATCGTCGACGATTGTTGGTTTGCAATCAGGTTGCAGAACATCGTCCACTGTCAGGTATTCATAAGGCTCCAAATGGAGCGGAGCAGCCTGAAGCCGCGAGAGATCGAGCATTCTAAGGGCGGTTGCAGTGCTCATTTTCTCCTCCTCAACTCGGATCGCTGAAGCCGGCCCGGCTGGCGGCGCCACCAGCGAACCCGTCGGCAGCGAACTCGATTCCAGCCTCGGTCAAAGCTTCAAGCAAGGCGAGAAAAACTTCATCAGGAGTAATGCGTTTCATACACTCGCCAGTGCCCAGGGGGCATGTTCGCTGATGGCAAGGCTGGCAGGACAGTTGCCCCTCAGTGGAGAGCAGCTTAACATGCGGGCTGCCAATGGGCGGCGTCCTGCGATAGCCGGTGGGCCCGTAAATGCCAACGAGAACCGGCGTGCCCGCCGCACCCGCAACGTGAAGGGGAGCGCTATCGGGCCCGATTGCAGCCTCCACCTGCTCGTACAGCGCGTACATATCCTGAATAGGCGCCTTGCCGAAGAGATTGCAAACCCGGCCACTCAGTTGCTCGGAGTGAAAGCCGCTCAGGATCCGCGCCGCTATCGGCTGATCGCCAGCGGACCCCATCAGGAGCAGATTGAGATTTGTGTGCGCAAGTAACTGCTGGATGAGCGCAGTCCAGTAGCTCTCGGGCCAGCCTTTGCTTTCCCATTGTGTTGCCGGCGCTATCGCGACCACAGGCGCGCGCTCGGGGAACGCCTGCTTCAGCACTTGCGCGGCCCGCTGTCTGAGCGGCTCGGGCACCGCCGGCGGTTGGATCGAATAGACATTCGCGCTCGATTCGGAATTTGGGAACGCGGCTTGTGACTTGCCGTTATTCCCGGCACCGTTCACGCCCAGCATCCAAACCAGGCCCGCCATATGCTTTAGATGAAACACGGCCGGATCGAAATATGGGCTCGAATCCTGGTATTTTTCCGTGTAAAAGATGCTGCTGAATTCCCGGCCGTGCCGGTATCCGACGCGGCGCGGGATACCCGCCAGGTAAGGAAGCAACGCTGTCTTAAACAGTCCCTGTGCATCGAGCGACACGTCATAGCCGATCGCTCGCACTTCGTTGACCAGGGCCGAGAAATCGCGTTTAACGGCAGCCCAATGGTATGGGCGGGAAAGCTCCCGCCTCCAGCGATTGCGGGAGCAGCGATGGATGTAGTCGAGGGCCGGATGGCCCTCAATGGCAGGCGCCAGTTCGGTATCGATGGCCCAACCGATTTTGGCATCGGGAAAGGATTCGCGCAGCATCGTCAAGACAGGCAGGGTTTGAACCACATCGCCGAAGGCGCTGAACCGCACGAGAAGTATTTTGCTCACTTTTGTCTGCGCCATCGGAACCTGCCACAGGCGACGCCGTCCGGACCTGCCCTGCCAGCCTAGCTGAGCTAGACTTCCCGTTCATCCCGCTTCTTGGGAAAGAGTGGGAACGACTCATGAATGTAAGCGCGCTTCGGACACGGCGCGAAAAACTGCACCTCCTGGATTCTAGTGTAGAAATTTGTTCCAACCAAGCCCAGGATCCAGGCCCTCAGACCTGGTCATCACTGTTCCGGGAGAACGCCTGGAAGGTGGCGTTTTGCGCGTTTGGCTTATTGGACTCGACGATGGCGCCTGTAATGTATGTCCAGGCCACTACCCAAGGCACAATGAGGGAATAGAGCAATCGAGCGGCCACCGCGCGCGGAGACCTCGTCTGCAAGAGACTTTGCCAGTCTAGGCGCAGAGCAAAATAGAGTTCCAGCAGCAGCAAACATGTCAGGGGAATCGCAGTCCAAGGGAGAAGCGCAAGGGCTGCCAGCTCGGCGACGCACCTGGCCAAATGCCGGAAAAAACGAGCTCGCCTCATTCCTGCGGCACCATCGGCGAATCCATACCGGGCGACCTGGTCGACGGCACTCTTCAGAGTATGATGCGGTCTGTAGAGCGCCTTGGCATTCTTCACGAACGTCGGCTGGTAAATCCTGCGAACACTCAGATCGAATCCGGAGTCGTCAATCAGAAAGCTGGTTTCCGGAAAGCCTCCAACCCGTTTCCAGACTTCTTTCCGAAAGGCCATGGAACGGGCCGTGCAGGATTTTGTCCCAGCGTCTGCGGTCAAGGAGATTCCTAAGAACGGCGCTGACGCAACGTCCCAGATGGTGCGGCCGACCGGGTCGATCCAAGACCCGCCGAGCACATAGTCAGCTTTGCCCGCAAGAAGTGGGGCCGTCAATCTCGCCAACCATTCCGGGCCATACGCACAACCTGCATCCGCGCACGCAATAACGTCGGACGACGCCAGCGCAATAGCGACGTTCCGGCCGCGAGCGATCGGACCCGGAGAGCCTTTTAAGCTACAACTCTCGTCGCGGATTGGTTTCAGGCCGGGGCATCTCGACTTTGCAGCCTGCAATCTCTCCCACGTACCGTCTGCGGAACCACCATCGACGATGATGATTTCGGTTCGGACCAGCGTCTGGCCTGAGAGGCTGTCAACCAGAGCATCTATTTCGGCGACTTCATTCAGGACCGTGGAAATGACGCTCACCGCTGGCATACTTAGACGATACTCCGCACTACGATAACGTGACCAGCGCGCATCTACCCGTGGCGATCGATTCGGGAAGGCTGATGTCCGTCATAACGTTAAGCAGGCGTAGACCAACCAGCGCATCATCGCGCTGGTCGCGGGGCGGCCTCCGCCGGTTTCGCCCGGCTGCGCTCCCACGCCTTAGTATATTTCCAGCTTACGTACTCGGCATGGTAGAGGTGCAGCAGCAGACCTTCACGGCCATCGAGGAAGCCGCCGCGCAGAATGTAGTTGTAGAGGAACGTGAGCCGCGGACGGACGACGATGTCCACGAAGCTGGGGCCGCTATGCGGTTCGACGACGGCCTTCTGCGCCTCCAGCGAGGAATAGCGATTCATGTGCTCGATGTAGGTGTCGAGCGTTGGGTAGGAATGGTGCAGCAGGTTGTGTTGGAGGGTAGCCGTTGTCCCCTCGAGGCCAACTTGTTCATGCATCGGACGCTCTTCGAATTTTCCGGCGCCGCGGCGGAAGAGGCGAAGCTTGGGGTCGGGATAGAAGCCCCCGTGGCGAATCCAGCGGCCGAGGAAGAAAGTCTTGCGCGGGATCAAAAAGCCGGTAACCGGGGGATTCGCGGCAACCGTGGCCCGGATCTCGTCGGCGAGCGCAGGCTCAACCTCTTCGCCGGCGTCGAGCGAGAGAATCCAATCGCATGAGGCTTTCGACAAAGCGAAGTTCTTCTGCGCAGCGAATCCCCGCCAGGGCTCGACGTAGAACCTGGCGTGGCACGACTCGGCAATCGAGCGCGTGCGACCAGTGGAGCCGGAGTCAACGATGACAATCTCGTCGGCCCCAGCGACGCTGCCCAGCGTACGCGCCAAGCTGGCTTCCTCGTTCAGCGTGATGATGACAACAGACAGGCTCAAGCAGACCATACTAATCGCCGCGGGTCGCGGCTGGAAGAGAAAACGCAGCCAATGTCGCCGCTAGGCGGCTCCGATCGAGACCCCGCACCTGAGCCCGGGGCTTGCGCCCGGGCTCACGGCGCTGCCGCCGCTGCGCGGCGGAGTTGTCGTTACTGTGTATCATCCTCGCCGCGCAGATGTAACGACTCTGGTCTGAAAGCCCCCCCCATTAATTCTGCCAATCACTGCTTTGGGGGCTGCGCCTGCATCTGCATCTGCCCTTGCGGGGCCTGGTTCTGCGGCGGCGTGCCGGGTTGCGCCGGAGGCGTGACTCCCGGAACCGGAATGGGCGTCAGGTTCGGCTGCGTCAGGTCGTTGGTGTTCGCCGGCACGACGCCCGGGACCTTCGGCGCATGCTGCACCTTCGCAGCTTCGGCGTCCGACATCTCTATGCCCAGCCTCTTCAACGTCTCAGCAGTCGACAGGTCAAGCTGCACCCTCGACTTCTCATAATTCGTGGCGGCGCCGAGAACATTTGACTCCGCTTGGGTCAAGGCGCTGGAAGCCTGCAAAACCAGGGTGGTGGTGGAAGCCCCCATGCGCAGCTTCTTCTGCTCGGCGTCCAGGTTCTGCGCAGCATAGTCGCGCGCCGCAATCGCAGCCTGGAGCGCGACATAGTTCTGTTGCAACGCGAACTGTGCCTGCCGCACCTGCAGCCGGATGGTGTTCTCGGTTTGCTGCAAACTCATCTGCGCCTGGCGATATTCCAGCACCGAGCGCACCTGGTCGGCCTGGGTCTGACGGTTGCGCAGCGGAATGTTGATGTTCACGCCCACGCCTTTATCGGGCGCGGTGCTGTTGAACAGGTTTTGGAACGCATCGCCATAGCCGGTGGTGGGTATGGCTCCAGGAGGTTGACAGCCCCGGCTTTGATTCGTACACAGAGGGTTCTGCGGCCCCGCTAGCGCTGAGGCGCCGTAGAAAGCGTACAAATCGACCGTCGGCAGCAACTGGTTGCGAATCGACTTGCGAGAGATTTCAGTGTTGGTCAGGGTAAGGCGCGCGGTCGCGATTTCCGGGCGTTGCTGCAAGGCCTCGCCGATCAGGTCTTCGACCGGGGGCATCTGGTATGGTTCTTTGATATCCAAAGTGTCAGTGGGAATCACCGGGGCGACTGCCAGGATCGGGTCCGCCATGTTGCGAGTAATTGCGTTTTTCATGAGCAGTTGCTCGAGCTGAAGATTCACTTGTGCGGCAACCAGGTTCTGCTGCGCAGTAGCAACGGCGCTTTGCGCCTGCACCACGGTAAGGGGAGCGAGTGTGCCAGCCGCCACCTGCTTCTGATCGTCAGAAAGGGTCTTGTTGGCGAGATCGAGAGCGCGCTGGTTCACGGTCACGTTGGCGTAAGCATTTACCAGGTCCCAGTAGATGTTTTCGACCTGCGAAACTGTCTGAATCACTTGCAGCCGAAAGGTCACATTCTCGATTTCCTTGTTGTTTCTGGCAATACGGATCCATCGCAGGTTGGGGTCGAAGCCGAACCCGGAGAGCAGGTGCTGGCGTAGTTGAAAGTTGAAGCTGGGAGTCAGGGTCGGATTCAGTGTGTTGTAAAGCGCATTGGAGGCGACGCGGCCATTATTGAAACCTACGGTCATCAAGGTCCCGGTAGAGAATCCCTGGCTATAGAGGAAGTTGGCCGTGGTGGTGTTCTGCTCCAGCGAGGGCGTACCGTAAAACAGCGTGTCCGCTTCCGGCGTGATGGCGTGCTGCTCAGATACGGTCCCGGTAAGTACGGGATCAAAGTTGTCGATTGGAGGGCCTTCGCCCTGGGTGGAGGCGACGATGCCTCCAACGCCCGCGCCAGCGCCGCCGACTCCGATGGTTGTGCCGCCAGCGCCTCCGCCAGTCGAGCCCGTCGTGGATGTCCCCGTACCACCTGCCGAGGTCGTGCCGGTGGTTCCGCCGGGTGTGCCCTGCAGCAAGCCGGCGTTCACGCCGAGCGCTACCGCTCCCGAGCTGGTTCGCAGAATGTCGGTGTCGGCAATCGAAAGGTTGTAGCGCTGAATGCCGATGTCGAGATTGTCTTCCAGCGCCATGGCCACCGCGTCGTTGAGCGACAGATACATCTTGCCGTCAATGAGGAGGTGGTCGGTACCCCCGCTGTTGGCCACGTTCAGCGAACCAACTTCACGCGGCGTGTACACCACAAAGGGGTTGGGCCATTGTTTCTTGCCATGGCTGTAATCCTGGTCGGAATAGAGATGCGCATTACGCTGCGGCGCCGGCGCTTGCGGCAATGGTGTGAGCGGCGGCCCGAGCGGAGGAGCGGTCCCGGGTGCTGGATTCTGGGCAAAACTCGCGGCGGCCAGCAGACAAATTGTCAGCAACGCGAGCAACTTTGCAGATTTGACGTGCTTAGAAACAGACATGCCTTCGTCTCCGGAAACTGACGGCTTTAAGCTCAGAGTGCATCATTGGTTTCGTTGATTCCTGTCGCCGATTTCCGCTACTGGAAAAGTCGCGAAGAATCGATCTAAAGATGACATCGCAGGGGACAATTGCTTGCAAAATCGCGAGCTGCAGGAATGGCATAGTATAGCTGACACGCGGACGCTATTTGGTAGGCTTTACACAGATTTACACTGCTTTACAGATATACACAGCAGCCACGAAATGTATTCACATAACCGATAACGCTTGTGAGTCGCAACTTCAAAATAACGCTGGCCTATGACGGATCGGAGTTTCATGGATGGCAAATCCAACCTGGACTGCCGACTGTGCAAGGCACTCTTGCCGAATGTCTTAAGCGGCTCACTGGCGAGGAGGTGCTGCCCCAGGGTTCTGGCCGCACTGACGCCGGAGTTCACGCGCTCGCTCAAATCGCGTCCGTGCGGCTGGAATCCACAATTCCGGAACGCAACCTGGTCATCGCGCTCAACGACGCTCTTCCGCCTTCCGTGCGTGTGAATTCCCTTGAGATTGTAAGCGATAGTTTTCACGCGCGGCATTCGGCCAAGGCGAAGACTTATCGCTACCGGATTTATCGCGATGCGATTTGTCCGCCATTTCTGGCGCGTTACGTCTATCACGATCCCTACCCAATGAACGAAGAGGCGCTAATGCATTCTTCCGAGCACGTCGTTGGCAAACATGACTTCACATCGTTTGCGGCTTCCGATCCGGAGCGCAGCGCAAGGATCGCGGAAAGTCAAGAGGAAGGTGAAGAGCAGGGCGCTTCGAATGTACGCACCATCCATTCCTCGCAATGGACCAGGACCGGGGAAGAGCTGGTTTACACCGTGCGCGGCGACGGATTTCTGCACCACATGGTGCGCAACCTGGTTGGCACGTTTCTTCAGGTCGGTAAAGGCGCATTAACGATCGAAGATGTGCCCAGGATTCTCACAGCGCGCGATCGCAGTGCCGCCGGCCCGACCGCTGCCGCTTGCGGACTTTATCTGGTCAGCGTTGAATATTAGCCATGGCTAGTCAAGCAACCGTCGCAGGAGCCAGCACGATCGTCAGCACGAATCCGGCAACCGGAGAAGTGTTGGCTGAGTTGGCGTGTGCCAGCACGAGTGAGGTCCAGAGTGCGGTGTTCCGCGCAAAGCAGGCACAGCCGCTGTGGCAGGCAGAGTCGGCAAGCGAACGCATTTCCGTTCTGCGCCGGTTTCAGCAGCTGTTGAGGGAGTGCCGCGACGAGGTGGCCGGTCTCATCTGCCGCGAAGCTGGCAAACCGGTGGTTGAGGCACTGGTCACGGAGGTGTTGGTCGTCCTCGATGCCGCGGAGTTCGGCATCCACAATGCGCACCGGTTCCTGCGCGAAGAACGGCTCCCGCACGGCAACCCCGTAATGAAGATGAAGCGCGGCAAGCTGGTGCGCGAGCCCTTCGGAGTCATCGGCATCATTTCGCCTTGGAATTATCCCTTCTCGATCCCCGCCGTCGAGACACTCGCGGCGTTGGTTACGGGCAACGCGGCGGTACTGAAGCCATCGGAGTTCACTCCGTTGATCGCGCTCGAGTTGCAGCGCTTGCTGCACGCTTCAGGGTTGAATCCCAATCTTGTACAGGTAATCGTCGGCGAAGGCCCAGCCGGTGCAGCGCTGATCGAGTCGCCAATTGACAAGCTCATGTTTACAGGAAGCGTGGCAACCGGCAGGCGGGTTGGCGAAGCTGCAGCCCGGAGGCTGCTGCCGGTGGTGCTGGAATTGGGCGGCAAAGATCCGATGATCGTACTCGACGACGCCGATGTGGACATCGCTTCCAGCGGCGCTGTGTGGGGCGCTTTGATGAATGCCGGGCAGACGTGTCTCTCGGTCGAGCGCTGCTACATCCATCGCAGCCTCTACAACGAGTTCCTCGAGTCCTGCCGCAGCAAGATTGCCAGGCTGCGCGTAGGCAACGGAATCGATTCCGAGGTCGAACTGGGTCCGATGATCAACGAGCGTCAATTGCACATTGTGGACGAGCACGTCAGAGATGCCGTGCTCCATGGCGCGCGCTTGCTGTTGGGCGGCAAGCGGCTTACTCAGCTCGGGCCGAACTTCTACGCCCCGACCTTGCTCGCCGACGTGACCCACGAAATGCGCTTGATGCGCGAGGAAACTTTCGGGCCGGTGCTACCTGTCGCTCCCTTCGATAGCGATGATGAGGCCGTCCGCCTCGCCAACGACAGCGATTTCGGCCTGGCCGCCAGCGTATGGACGCGCGATCGGCGCCGCGGCGAAGCCATGGCCGCCCAGCTCAAAGCCGGGACGGTGATGGTGAATGACGTCATCTCGTGCTTCGGGATTGCGGAGGCGCCGCACGGTGGATTCAAGTTCAGCGGCATCGGCCGGACGCACGGCGAGATGGGCATGGCAGAGATGGTCCAGGTGAAGCACGTGGATGTGGACCTGCTGCCACGCGTGCCCAAGCCCTGGTGGTTCGGATACGATCGCAAGCTCAAGCAGCAGATGGACGGGTTTATCGACCTACTGTTCGCCGGAAACTGGGGAACCAAACTGAGAGGGGCGCTGCGCTCGGTGGGGCTGGTGCGGCGCGGCAATCGGATCTGAAGAACGAATCGCAGCCATCGCTGGAGCTTAATGGACGGCACGACGGTTTATGTCTTACTAGTGATTTTTGTCGCAACACTGATTCGATCTGTCTTTGGTTTTGGCGAAGCGCTCATCGCCGTGCCACTGCTCGCCCTCCGCCTTCCGGTCAATGTTGCTGCACCGCTGGCGGTGCTGGTTTCGATCACGGTTGCCGCCGTCATCGTTGCGCAAGACTGGCAAAAGATCCATCTGCGCAGCACAGGATGGCTGGTGCTTTCGACGCTGTTCGGTATTCCGCTCGGTCTCCTGCTGCTGACAGCCGGCAATCACCACCTTGTAAAGGGCGCTTTGGCAGTCATCATCATGGCCTTCTCGGCGTACGGGTTGCTGGGTCGCAGACCGCCGGAGTTGCACAGCGACAGTCGCCTATGGCTTCTTGGCTGTGGCTTTTGCGCCGGCGTGCTCGGCGGAGCTTACGGGATGAACGGGCCGCCGCTTGCGATTTACGGTGCGATGCGCCGTTGGTCGGCGCAGCATTTCCGGGCGACCCTGCAGGGGTACTTCCTGCCCGCCAGCATCATTGGCATGGCAGGTTATTGGCTGGCGGGCCTGTGGGTTCCCCTTGTAACTCACTATTATTTGCTGTCGTTGGTTCTCGTGTTGCCGGCGATATTGCTCGGCCGGCTAGTCAACCATCGGCTGCGCGGAGGCGCCTTTCTCAAGTATGTTCACCTTGGTCTCGTGCTGATCGGGGCAGCTTTGCTGGTCCAGGCCATTCGTGGGTAGTTCCTGAGATACGGTGTTGAGATATTCCTCGCAACAGGCGATACTGCCTCTATGCCCGAGATCATGCAGACAGAGGCCCCGCAGCTCCCGAAGCACAAAGTGAAGTACAAGAAAGCGTTCCAGCGCGCCTGTAACGAACCTGACGCAAAAGGCAAGTTGTGCGGCGGACACCTGAAGCGCTGGTTCTATCTAGCCGACGTGCCGGAGCAGGCCTGTGGCGACGTCCGGCGGACGTTCGGCGACCAGGCGGAAATCTATCGTTGTGAGCACTGCAAGACTTTATATCTGCCGAGCGAAGAGGAACCGCGAGGCAAGAATGTTGCGGGCCTGGGCAAACAATCTATTTTTGGATTGACCTTGACGGCGAAGCCGGGCGAAGAAAAAACCAAGCAGTAACCGGCGTTTGGGCGATAATCTGAAGTCCGGCGGGCCACGTCCCGCATCTTTCTAAGGTGGGTCGGTGCTGTGGGGCGCCGGGGACGAGGTTTCAACGAAAAGTGTCTGCCAAAGTTGCTGATCTCATCTACGACTGGAACACGATCTACGCCCGGTCGATGATACCGGCGGGCAAGGTCCTGCTGAATGACGAATCGCTGCGTGACGGACTGCAGTCGCCCTCGGTCCGCGATCCTTCCATTGAAGAAAAGATCGAGATCCTCCATTTGATGGAGGGGCTTGGCATCAACATGCTCGACATTGGGCTGCCCGGAGCCGGTCCTCGTGCCCTGGCGCACTGCGAAGCGTTGGCGCGCGAGATTGGCCGGGCGCACCTGAAAATCAAGGCCAACTGCGCTGCCCGCACTCATCAGAACGACATTCGGCCCATCGCGGAGATCGTGCAGCGCACCGGCGTTCCCATCGAAGCGGCGACGTTCATCGGATCGAGTCCCATCCGGCGCTATACCGAGGATTGGACTGACGACTTCCTGCTGCGCACCACAGAGAACGCTGTGAAGTACGCAGTCTCGCTTGGTCTCGACGTCATGTACGTTACCGAGGACACCACGCGTTGCGATCCCGAAACGATCCAGCGGATGTACAGCGCCGCGATCCGCTGCGGTGCGAAAGCCATCGTCATTTGCGACACCTGCGGACACGCAACCCCCATGGGCGTGGTCGCACTCATGCATTTCGTCATCAACGAGGTCGTGAAGCCTTCGGGCGAAAACATTCGCGTGGAGTGGCACGGCCATTGCGATCGCGGACTGGCCGTCGCGAATGCCCTGGGTGCTCTGGTGGCGGGAGCCGAGGTCGTGCACGCGACCGCGTGCGGCATCGGAGAGCGCGTCGGCAATACTCAAATGGACCAGATGCTGGTGAACCTCAAGCTCATGGGCATTGAACCGTGGAAGAGCCAGGACCTCACCACACTCAAGGATTATTGCGAAGCGGTTTCCAGGGCGACTGGAGTGCCGATTCCCAAGAATTACCCCGTGGTCGGCGAAGACGCTTTTCGCACCGGTACCGGCGTTCACGCGGCAGCGGTGATCAAGGCCTACCACAAGAACGACGTCATGCTGGCCAACAGCATTTATTCCGGCGTTCCGTCGCACTACTTTGGAATGGAGCAGGTCATCGAGATCGGTCCCATGAGCGGCAAGTCGAACGTGCAGTTCTGGCTGGAGCGTCATAGCATCCACGCCACCGACGAACTGGTGGATCGTATCTATCAGCGCGCCAAGGATTCTGATCGCATGCTGACCGACGCCGAGATTTTGGAATGCATCCAGGCAGCGCCGGGTGTGCAGTCGAGCCTCGCGTCGTAAAGTTCAGTCTTAGAACAATCGCGATCCTCCAAAGCCGCGCCTCATGAGGCGCAAGGAGGCTGTCTCCCCGCTTGACTACACGTGGTGTACGTGCTACACGTAATCTGTATGTAGCGTGGATCACGTGAAGAAGGCAATATGACCTCCCAACGAGATTCCGGCAAGCAAAATGTCACGATAAGTCTCAGCCGGCCAACTCTTCGCAAAGCGAAGGTTCTCGCCGCCCGCCGGGATACTTCCATCAGTAGACTGCTTGCCCAGCAGATTGAAATCCTGGTGGGTGAAGACGAAGCCTACGAACACGCTGAACGGCAGGCCATCCAACTTCTCGAACAAGGCTTTCACCTAGGCGGTGGACGTCCGGCCAGCCGCGACGAATTGCATGAGCGATAAGACGTTTATTGACACGAACGTCCTGATTTACGCCCATGATGCGGATGCCAAAGCCAAACATCATGTGGCGAGGGCGCTCCTTGCCGAGATCTGGAGCGAGCGCTGCGGTGTCGTCAGCCTGCAGGTGTTGCAGGAATTCTATGTCAATGTCACCCGCAAGATCGCCCATCCTCTGCTCAAACAATCGGCACGCCTCGTCGTCAGCACTTACGCCATCTGGTGTGTCGAGACCACCCCTTCGGAAATCTCGACCGCGTTCCGGATCGAGGATGAAGCCCAGATCGGGTTCTGGGATGCCCTCATTGTTGCCGCTGCACTGAAGGGCGGCGCAGCCAGGATACTCTCGGAAGATCTGAACGCGGGGCAAACGATCGCTGGCATACGTATCGAAAATCCGTTTATTGAGGTTCGTTAACAGGGCGAACGAGTCCGATGCGGCCGTTTGGGACCTTTCGATGATGATCGGTAGCTATGCTTTCGCTCCTTCCGACCAGCGTATTACTATTGGGCATCCCTCATGGGCCCCGGTCCTCCAGTGCGCGCGGTTTCCGGCGAAGACTTCTCGTTGAGTGAATCGCAATCGTCGCGCTCGGCCGAGCAGCAGGTTGCGCGCACTGCAGAGCTGCGCCGGGTCCATGAAGCGTTCGCCTGGTTCCGTTCTCACTCTCGCGAATTGGAGGAGTTGCAGCTCCAAGTGACTTCCATCGCAGCGCCGCCATGGGGCGAAGCTCGGCGCAGCGACTGGCTTAAGGCGCTGTTCAATGAGTTGGCGCTTTCCGATGTGCATCAGGATGAGATCGGCAACGTCTTCGGCGTCCGTCCCGGCAGCGACCCGAACGCCCCCTATATTGCGTTGAGCGCGCACCTAGACACGGTGTTTCCGGTGGGCACGGAGATTTCTGCGCGGCGCGACGGCGACAAACTTTACGGCCCCGGCATCTCCGATAATTCCTCGGGAATCGTCGCGCTGGTGGCGATAGCGGCCTCGATGCACGCTGCCGTGATCCCGAACCGCGCTCCTATCCTCTTCGTCGGCGATGTAGGCGAAGAAGGCGAAGGCGACCTGCGCGGCATGCGGCATATTTTCCATCAGCCAAAGTGGTCCTCGACGATTGCGTCGCTGGTAGTGCTCGATGGCGCCGGGACCGACACCATCATCGCCGAAGGACTTGGCAGCCGCCGCTATGAAGTGACGATTCGCGGACACGGAGGACATTCATGGAGCGACTTCGGTGTGGCCAATCCCATCGTCGGGCTGGCGCGTGTCATCGACCGATTTACGCGGACCTCAGTCCCTGCGACTCCCAAGACGACCTACAACGTCGGCATCATCAGCGGTGGAACTTCGGTGAACTCCATTCCCGAGTCGGCGACCATGCGCGTGGACACGCGCTCGGCCTCGGTCGAAGAACTAGACCGGCTGGAGCGCGCATTGCATGAAGCGGTTGACCAGGTCATCCCGGAGCTCACCGGCCGCAAGCGCCAGGAGTTGCTCACCGCCGAGGTGCGCATTATCGGCAATCGGCCGGCGGCGGATTTGCCGGTCGAATCGCAACTGCTCAAAACGATTCGCGCCGTGGACGCGCAACTGAGTAACACCGCCAGAATTCATCGTGCGTCAACCGACGCAAATGTTCCACTCTCGCTGGGGCGAGAAGCGATTGCCATCGGCGCGGGAGGTACGGGCGGAGGCGCACATACCATCCACGAGTGGTATGACCCAACCGGCCGCGATCTTGGCCTCAAGCGTATTCTGCTCCTCACCCTCGCACTCTCTGGAGTGTCGGACGAATGAAACTCTTCCTTCTGTTTGCCTTTTCGGTTGTCGCCGTGAACGCATCTTTCTCAGCCAATGCCGCGCCGGCTTCGGACGAGTCCAGCAACCAGGCTCCTGACATCATCTTCGTCACCGGCGACATCTACACCCAGGCAACTCCAGTTCGCGCGCAGGCGATGGCCGTACGCGACGGCCGCATCGTCACGGTCGGTTCGAACGATGAAATCCGTGAGCTGAAGGGCCCGCATACCCAGGTGGTCGATCTCGGCGGGCATTTCGTGATGCCCGGCTTCAACGATGCCCACGTGCACCTGGAAGAAGCCGGACTCGAATCGCTCAGCGTCGACTTGCGCGGCACGCGCTCGTTGCAGGAGATGCAGCAGCGCGTCGCAGCCGGCGCCAAAACCGCGGCCCCCAGCGAGTGGCTGGTGGGCGGTGGGTGGGACCAAACGCTGTGGCCGGATGGTAAGGTGCCGACCCGTGGGGATCTTGACGTCGTCACCGGCGGCCATCCGGCTATGTTCAGCAGGGTGGACGGGCACATCGGCGTGGCCAACACTGCGGCCTTGAAAATCGCCGGCGTCACTGGCCAGACGCAAGCTCCTGTAGGCGGCAAAATCGACCACGATACCAGCGGAGAGCCTACTGGCATTCTGCGTGACACGGCGATGGGTCTGGTCGAGTTGAAGATCCCGCCGCCAACTCCTGCGCGCAGGCGCCGCGCTGCCGAACTTGCTTTAGCCGATGCCGCGCGCTGGGGCATCACCTCAGCCCAGGACAATTCCAGTTGGGACATCTTCCTCGTCTATGAAGACCTGGAGCGCGAAGGCAAGCTGACGTTGCGCATCAGCGAATGGCTCAACTTCAACGATCCCGTCAGCTTGCTGGAGGAGCACCGTGCGCACCATCCTGCGAACGATCCCATGCTGCACACGGCCATGCTCAAGGGCTTCATGGATGGCTCTCTGGGTTCGCGCACGGCTGCTTTGCTGGCGCCGTATTCCGACGACCCCGGCAACTCCGGCCTGGCGCGATACGAGCAGGGCAAGCTGAATCGCATGGCCGTTGAACGCGCGGCGGCTGGATTCCAGATCGGCTTTCACGCCATTGGCGATCTCGCCGTGCAGATGGCGCTCGATGCTTTTGCAGCAGCAGAAACGACGGCCCGTGAGAACAGTCAGGCGCGCGACTTCCGCTTTCGCATTGAGCACGACCAGGTCATCACTCCCGCTCAGTTCGCGCAGTATAAGAAGCTGGGCGTCATCGCTTCCATGCAGGCCAATCATCTCCTCACCGACATGAACTGGGCGATGGACCGCATCGGCCCGGAACGTGCGAAGACCTCCTACCCGTGGAAGGAATTTCTCGACAACGGTGTGCCGCTAGCATTTGGGACGGATTATCCAGTCGAACCCATCACGCCATTTCGAGGAGTGTACGCAGCCGTTGCGCGGATGAACGAAGCAGGCACGAAGAGTTACTTTCCCGATCAAGAACTCACCATCCAGCAGGCCCTCGCCACCTACACGACCGGTTCGGCCTACGCTCAGTTTGCAGAAAAAGAAAAGGGCACACTGGCGCCAGGCATGCTGGCAGATTTCGTAGTGCTCGACCGCGATCTCACCAAAGTTGCGCCTCCGGAAATTCTGAAGACCCGTGTGCTGCGCACCGTGGTTGGCGGCAAGACGGTTTATGAGGCCGATAGATGAACGCGACGGCCGTCCCGCCACAGGCGGGCGAGAAGGCTGAGCTCCGAAATTGGCTGACCCTGTTCCAAGGTATAAGGCCTCTTAGTCGAGCGGGCGCGGTTCGCGATGCCCTGGCGGGATTTCAGCTTGCGGCGATGAACATCCCGCAGGCGCTGGGCTACACCAAAATTGCTGGCACGCCCGTGGTCACCGGGTTCTACACCCTGTTGATGCCGCTGCTGGCGTTTGCCGTGTTCGGCTCTTCGCGGTACCTCGTGGTCTCTGCCGATTCCGCAACTGCTGCCATTCTTGCCGGCGGACTCTCGGGTATGGCGCCACTTGCTAGCGCCAGATATGTAGCGCTGGCCGGGATGGTGGCGCTGGTGACCGCTGGATTCCTACTCCTGGCGCGATTACTCAAGCTGGGCTTCCTGGCTGACTTTCTCTCCCAGACGGTGTTGGTCGGGTTTCTCACGGGAGTGGGATTCCAGGTCGGCATCGCAGTGCTGGGCGAGATGCTCGGAGTGGAAGTTCATTCTCGCAGGTCGGTGGTACAACTGTTTGAAGTTTTTCGCAGCCTGCCGCAAGTTCACCTGCCGACTGTGCTTGTTTCGGCATTGGTCGTGATAGGCGTCTTTGCCTTTCATCGGTTTGCGCCGAAGGTGCCCGGGCCACTGATCGCCGTCGTAGGCGCAATAGCGGCCAGCGCAGCCTGGGACTTCGCAGGGCACGGCATCACCATTGTCGGGCCAGTAGCTGGCGGTCTGCCACATCTGGGCTTGCCCGATGTGCACGTGAAGGACGTTTGGCCGCTGGTTTCCCTGGCGGCATCGTGCTTTGTGATGATCGTTGCCCAGAGCGCGGCAACGGCCCGTTTCTACGCCACGCGCCACCATCAGCAGTTGGACGAGAATGCCGACCTGGTCGGCTTGTCCGCAGCTAATGCCGCCGCGGCTTTGAGCGGAACGTTTGTGGTGGATGGAAGCCCCACCCAAACCGCGCTGGTTGAAAGCTCGGGCGGGCAGAGCCAGCTCGCACAGGTGGCAACGGCGGCGGTGGTAGCACTGGTGCTGCTCTTTCTGACCCGGCCTTTGCAGTACCTTCCACGCTGCGTGCTGGGCGCAATTGTATTTTTCATTGCCATCCGGCTTATCGATCTGCGGGGCTTGCGCGACATTCGTCGCGAAAGTCCCGGCGAATGTGTGCTGGCTGTATTCACTGCAGCGGTCGTGGTGCTGGTCGGCGTCGAACAGGGCATTGTGTTGGCAATGGTGCTGTCGCTGCTCCGGATTGTGCGCCACAGCTATCGTCCTCACACCGGAGTGCTGCTCGCGGCTGAAGGGGGAACATGGCGGGTGATCCCCGCCGTTCCGGGTGCGATGACTGAACCTGGGTTGGTGATGTATCGCTTTGGAGCGGCGCTCTTCTATGCCAATGCCGGTCAGTTTGCGGAGGAGATTCGAGGCCTCGTTGGATCGCCACCTTTTCCCGTGCGCTGGCTGGTGGTTGACGCCGAAGCGATCACCCAGGTGGATTACACCGCGGCGCGCGTGGTGCGCCAACTTCAAGAAGACCTAGCCCGCTGCGGTACGCAGTTGGCGTTCGCACGCGTGCCGGCCTCTCTTAAGGCAGACGTGGACCGGCACCACCTGGCCGAGATCATCGGTCCCGCGCTGATCTTCGACCGTCTGCACGATGCTATGCAGGCGTATGAACGTATCGCCTAGCTTGGTGCGCGAGCAAAGACGCGTGTGGTGTGCGATCTGGCGAAAACAGCGAGCTAGTACTTAATTGCGTAAGTTAACGATAGTATTGCGCAACTGCGAACCTTTGACTTCGCGTTTACGCCAGACGAACGGCTTGGCTTTGGGTCCGTAGGCTGCCACGAAGTCTTCAATCGCTTT
>Ga0181532_10000360_pt1 | contig 47184 bp, 41 predicted proteins | sample PEATcosm2014_Bin_33_FD_119768 | JGI IMG/M metagenome (GOLD analysis project Ga0181532, IMG submission 119768) | Peatland microbial communities from MTU Mesocosm Facility, Houghton, MI, USA - PEATcosm2014_Bin11_30_metaG | ecosystem: Environmental > Terrestrial > Soil > Wetlands > Peat | place... | reverse complement strand
TGGACTGGAAGCGAATCCCGGCTTGGCCGCAGTTGTAATGTAAGCGAAGGCGCACAAACAAATAATCAAGTCACGCGAATTTCAACCTGTACAGAACACCAGTTTTCGGATGGATTTCTAGGAACTCGGCAAGATTGATCCCTTGGGATCGTTCCAGAGCAGGTGCCGAAAGGATGGACCGGAAGGGAGACTTGCATGACCTCGAAACCGAACTGGTTATTCGGAGCGGTGGCGCTTGCTCTGACTCTTTGCGGCGCTGTGACGTCAGAGCCGGGACTTGCACAAGCGCACCGGAAGATCGCTGCGAGCCGCTTCGTTCGAATGATGGCCGCAGTGCCCAGCCCATCGATGAAGCCGGATCAAGTGAACACCGCAGTCTGGGACAAAGCCTGGACGAACTTGGTCAACGACGCCGAGCAGTCATTCACGCCATCGATGCCAAAGTTGCTGGCGGTAGAAGTGGAACTGGTCGTCGGGAATCCCGGACCACTCCAGGATCAATTAACGCTGACGGTCCTGGACGCAAAGCGACAAACCGTGGCAGTTGTGACCGAGACGGTCCAGGCATCCGCCTGCGAGCACACGATGTTTGTGATCTCGAAAGACGGCGTTGACGTGCAGCCAGGAGAAACTTACCGGCTGAAGCTGACTGGTGGCACTCTGTTTGGCTGGAAATATATCGTGGGTGGATACGAGAAGGGCGCCGCGACCTTTCATGGAAGACCGCTCCTGCCGAAGGCCCACAGTACGTTCTTGTTTCGGACATTCGGTGCCGAGTGACACTCAAGCCACAGCGATATTGTGGGGTCGCGGCAGTTCGATTTACGCCGTCGGAGGCGTTGAAGTGGTTGGCGGCGCTGGAGTTGCCGCAGCCGGGGCCGCCGCGGCAGATTCATTCACTAAGTCCTTCAATTCCTTGCTGGGCTTGAAGAATGGAATCTTCTTCGCAGGCACTTCCACGCGCTCCCCAGTCTTGGGATTGCGCCCCACCCGCGGCTTGCGCTGCCGCGTGCGGAAACTTCCAAAGCCACGGATCTCGATCTTGTCGCCGGCGCGCAGCGAGCGCACCACGCTGTCAAAGATCGTCTCCACGATCACTTCACTGTCTTTCCGCGTAAGTTCCGCCAAACGCGAGACTTCGTCAATCAGATCGGCTTTGGTCATAGGCCCTTCTTCGTCTTAAGGCGTTCGCTCAAAAACTCTCGTCCGCCGCTAGAATTCCGGAAACATCTGACGCGCGCGCGGCCCTTCGCTCCCGAAGCCCCGCAGCTGCATCCTCCATAACCTTCTCAAATTTCAGGGGTTTAATGCAAGTTACGGCGCAGATACGCCAGCACAACACCCTTCGCGGGCTGCCCAACCCAGGCTTGACGGCCCTATTTCCACAGGTAATAGAACCCCACCTGCTGCTCCAGCATCTTCTCGCGCCCGGGCAGGAACTGGGAAACATCGCCCAGCAGAAGATCCATCAGCGTCTTGCGGTCGCGGTCGGGACGCACCAGCGTCGGCTCACCCTTGATTCCCACGGACTTTGCCGTGTCCGTGACCGCCGCCTCAAAGTCACCGATGCCGTCGATCAGCCTCATCGACATGGCCTGCTCGCCCGTCCACACCTTGCCATTGGCAATCGACTTCACATCTTCGAACTTCATGCCACGCCCTTCGCTCACCGCCTGGACGAATTGCCCGAACATGTTATCGATCAGCGCCTGCATGTAGGCCTGTTCGGCGGGAGTGAGATCGCGGGCCGGGTTGCCGGTGTCTTTGAACTCGCCGGTCTTGAGCACGACGTCTTTCAGCTTGGCCCACTTGAGCAGATCGCCATAGTTGACCCACTGTGCGATCACCCCAATGGATCCCACGATGCTGCCCTGGTCGGCATAAATCTTGTCCGACGCCGAGGCCACGTAGTACGCCCCGCTGGCACCCACGGTCTCAATCGACACCACAACGCGCTTCTTCTTTTCGCTGCGAATGCGCTTGACCTCGCGATAAATCTCCTCCGACGCAGCCACGCCGCCCCCGGGAGAATTCACGTGCAGAATAATGGCCTTGATCGACGAGTCGTCGCCGAATTTCTTGAGCTGTCCCACGACCGGCTGCGGCGAAAGAATCACGCCATCGAGATCGACCACGCCGATGCGGTCGCCGAAGCTGGTAATACCGGCATCCGTGCCGCCCGCGTGCAGCGTCATGTAGACCAGTGTGAAAACGGCCAGCACGAAGAGGAAAAAACCTCCTCCGCCAATCAGAATCCAGAGCAGTGTGCGCGAGCGTCCTTCAGGCATGAAGAAAGTTTAGCACTTGGGGGATTCAAGGAACGACCAGTCTGTCTGATCAGGGACAGGGTGCTTTCCAGCAGTCAATCTACCCCCCTCCTAATGGCGTCATCCTGACCGGAGCCGCTTTTCAGACCAAGGGAAGGAGCTAGCGTGCAGACCAACCGCCGCGTGCTGGAGCCTAGGGCACGACAACCTTCAGGGCGCCGGAATGCACACCCACCTCAACAGGCGTTCGGCAGACATATTCCCCATCGGCGTAAACGTCGAGCGGATGCTCGGTCTCGACCCGCACCCGGCTGGCCTGAAAGTACTCAACTTCCGGGATGTTCAGATGGTCTCCGCTATAAACGGCCGGGAACAAGCGCAAGAGCCTGAAGCGATCGACGGCGCCGACGATGCAGACGTCAAGCAGCCCGTCGTCCATTTTGGCTCGAGGCGCAATCTTCATCCCGCCGCCATATAAGGGAGCATTGGCAAACGCAGCCAGGATCGTAGGCTGCTCGCTGCGAGTGGTCCAGCCAGCGTTGGCGTTGTCCGCGTCGTTGTCCTCGGCAGCCGTCAGAACCTTCATCGGCAGCGGCGCAAACTTCAAAATCGTCGGAGCCAAACTGAGCACGTACCCTCCATGCCCCCGCAGCCAGCGCGGCAACCGGTTGGCCCGCTGCGCCACTTCCCCGTCGAGCCCTACGCCGGCGACGCAGCAGAAGTACCGAGAGGTATGTGGCGCGGGCGCCGCGCCCGCGCTCTCGAGTGGAGCAATGACTCCCAAATCAATGGTGCTCACGTTGTTCGCGGCGCCGCAGAATCTCCGCCAAGCCGCGAGCGAATCGCGCACCCGCCGCATGCCCAGCGCCCGCGCAAAATCGTTCCCGCTTCCCGCAGGCACGACGAGCACCGGCAATCCCAGCCGCACCAACTGCCCCAGATGCCGATGAACCGTCCCGTCTCCGCCGAACACTAGAACGACATCGGCATCCTGGCACGAGCCCGGCATCCCCATCCGCCATTCGACGCTTTTGTCAGCTTGAAAAGGCTCGAGGTCCCTGAGATTACATCCCCGCCCGAGAATCGCCGCCGCACGCATCTGCCGGGAGAGAGTAGCAGAATTCACCACGCAGACACAGAGGTACGGAGCCAAGTCCTGAAGGATGGTTGAGGGACTGTCATCCTGAGCAAAGCGAAGGACCCCATGTCTGCTTGTGCATCAAGCGGCCCTGCGAGGAATCCTCTTCCCGACGCCAAGTGTTGGCTATACGCGGGTCCAAGCTTTCGGTAGAAATTCTGAGACGCCAGCATGAGGACGCATGGGATCCTTCGACTTCGCTCAGGATGACACTGCTATTGGTGGATAACCGCAATCTTGACTCGTCTGCCGACTCTTAGGGAGAGTTTTTCAGGGAGCCGCTGAACCAAAACGAGCATTCCCGATCGGTCGCCGTTGACCCTGACAGCGCCCTCCTTGATCTTTCGAGCCGCATCCGAACCAGATTGCGCTAAGCCACAACTGACGAGGAGACGATCAAGGCGAATACCTCGATAGGATTTTCCGCTTGGTTGCCCAAAAGCGGACCACTCGATGTCGGATATCGGCACAGGAAGAACATCTTCAAACTTGATCGGGATCTCCTCAACGTCCTCCGGCACCTGATCCTTCTGAAACTGCTTCGCCCAATCTTCCCCGGCCTTCGCCGCAGCTTCCACCGAATGAAAGTCCGCCACAATCCTCCGCGCCAAATCCTTCTTCGCCGCCATCGGATGCGTAGCCGTCTTCATCTTCTCGATCTCCGCCACCTGCACGTCGGTCAGCAGCTCGTAGTATCTCCACATCATCTCGTCGGAGATACTCATCACCTTCCCGTACATCTCCAGCGGCGACTCGTGGATGCCGATCGCATTGCCCAGCGACTTCGACATCTTTTGCACGCCATCGAGTCCCTCAAGAATCGGCGTGGTCAGCACCACCTGCGATTCTTGCCCGTACGCGCGTTGCAGTTCCCGGCCCACCAGCAGATTGAACTTCTGGTCTGTGCCTCCCAACTCAACATCGGCTTCGAGCGCGACCGAGTCATATCCCTGCACCAGCGGATAGAGCAATTCGTGCATCGAGATCGGCTTCTCTTCCGAAAAGCGCTTATGGAACTCCTCGCGCTCGAGCATCTGCGACACCGTGTACTTCGCCATCAATCGCACGAAATCGTCGGAGGTGAACGCGCCCATCCAGCGCCGGTTGAAGTCGATCACCGTCTTCTTCGGATCGAGAATCTTGAAAACCTGCGCCTTGTAGGTCTCCGCATTTTGCTCGACTTGCTCGCGGCTGAGCGGAGGCCGCGTAGCCGAGCGCCCCGTCGGATCGCCGATCATGCCGGTGAAATCCCCGATCAAGAAGATGGCGGTGTGCCCGAGATCCTGAAAGTGCTTGAGCTTGCGCAGCACGACGGTATGCCCGAGGTGCAGGTCGGGCGCGGTCGGGTCCATCCCCAGCTTCACCCGCAAAGGCTGGCCCGTAGCCCGCGACTTCTCCAGCTTGGCGCGCAGTTCAGCCTCGCGGATAATTTCCGCGGAGCCCTTCTTGAGATAGGTAAGCTGTTCCTCGACGGGTGCAAAGGTTGCCATGAGAAAGGACATTATAAGGAATGCAGCGGAAAAGGCAGAATCGCAGGCCGTAGAATGGCGGGCTGTGATGCCAAATCTGTCATCCTGAGGCGCGCGCTTTTTGCGCGCTGAAGGATCCATGCAGCCGGCTGCGAGTGCACCGCTCCATCGCTACGCTCAGGTGACAGGACCTGTGGCCGTATATGAATTTACACCTCCGAAAAGCGGTGGCCGCCGATGTTCCACGACTGCTGCAAATCATCGCGGCCTCGGTGCGGGGATTGCAGGCCGAAGACTATTCTCCCGCTCAGATCGAAGGCGCGCTGCAGTCAGTCTACGGCGTGGATAGCCAGCTCATCGCAGACGGAACGTATCTGGTGGCCGAAGAAATGTTGTCTGCAGGCCTCGTCATCGTCGCCTGCGGTGGCTGGAGCAAGCGCAAGACCCTATACGGAGGCGATCAGTACGCCGCACGCGAAGACTCGTTGCTCGACCCGTCTCGCGACGCCGCCAAGATTCGCGCCTTCTTCGTGCACCCGAAATACGCCCGGCGCGGCATCGGCAGCATGATCCTGCGAACCTGTGAAGATGCCGCAAAAGCCGCCGGCTTCACGCGATTGGAAATGGGAGCGACGCTGAGTGGAGTGGAATTCTACAAAGCGAAAGGCTATGTGGAAGTGGAGAATCAGACTGTCCCGCTCGGCAATGGGGAGACTCTGCCCATCGTGAAAATGACGAAAGAGATTTAGTAAAAGCAGAATGCAAACGACACAGATTTTCACTTCTGCATTCTGACTTCTGACTTCTGACTCTTCACCAGCCGTCGCCCCGCGATCGCAAAGTCTCCAGCCAAAACGGTGCTGATCGCTTCTGTATAAGCCAAGTGTTCCTGCTCCAGGATGCGTTCTGCCAAAGTGTGCTCGTCATCGCTGTCGAGCACAGCCACCGCCTTCTGCACAATGATCGCCCCGTGATCCAGTTCTTGGTCCACGAAGTGGACCGTGCACCCGGAGATTTTCACGCCATAAGCGAACGCCTGTTCCTGCGCCTCCAGCCCCGGAAACGCTGGCAACAACGATGGATGAATATTCAGAATCCGGTGCGGAAACTGCTGCACGAACCACGGCGATAGCAGCCGCATATATCCGGCCAGACAAACCAGATCGACGCCATGCTGCGTAAGCGCTGTGACGACTTCGCGGTCGTGCTCTTCGCGTTGCTTGCCTTTGGAAGGAATCACCAACGCATTTAGCCCGCGCTGGCGGGCGGTCGCAATCCCCGGCGCATCGGCCTTATTCGCGATGACGACCGCAATCCGTGCATCAGGAATGCGTCCCGTATCAATGCTGTCAGCAATGGCAACAAAGTTCGACCCGCGCCCAGAAAGAAGTATGCCAAGGGATTTCATGAAGCTCTCAGCTATCAGCTCTAAGCTTTCAGCAAGACCATCATAATTCACCACAGAGACACTGAGTTATGGAGAGGGAAGAGAAAGAAGACAGAAAAGAGAGCAGAAGAAATCTCAGCTGTACGTAACCTTGCGTTCGCCCTTGACGATGCGCCCGATGGTGTAAGCTTTCTCGCCCACACGCTCCAGCACCGACTGCGCCTTCTTGAACTTCGCCGACGGCACCACCAGCAGCATCCCGAGACCCATGTTGAACGTGCGCAGCATTTCGTCCTGAGAAACATTTCCCAGTTGCTGCAGGTGTTCAAAGATGGGAAGCACCGGCCACGTCCCCAATTCGATGACCGCAGCCGTCCCGCGCGGCAGCACACGCGGCAGGTTCTCAGTAATGCCGCCGCCAGTAATGTGCGCCAGCGCGGCAACGCACTGTCCGTCAATCAGTTTCCGCAGCGCGGGCCAGTAACTCTTGTGCGTGCGCATCAACTCATTGCCGACTTTATTCTTGACCTCGTTGACGTAGGTGTCGGCCGAGTAGTGCGCGACTTCGAACAGCAACTTGCGCGCCAGCGAATATCCATTGGTATGCAGACCATTCGACGGCAGCCCCAGAATGATGTCGCCAATCTGCACATCTTTCCCGGTGATGATCTTCTCGCGCTCCACCACCCCCACAATGAACCCCGCCAGATCGTATTCTCCGTCGGGATAAAAGCCCGGCATCTCGGCCGTCTCGCCGCCAATCAACGCGCAGCCGTTGTGCTTGCACGCGTCGGCAATGCCCTCGACAACCTTTTCCGCAATCGACGGATCGAGCGTGCCCGTGGCCAGGTAGTCCATGAAAAACAGCGGCGCCGCTCCCTGCACCGCAATGTCGTTGACGCAGTGGTTGACCAGGTCGGCCCCCACCGTCGAGTGCAAATCCATCTCAAATGCGATCTTCAGCTTGGTGCCCACTCCGTCGACGCTCGACACCAGCACCGGATCGGTGTACTTCGTCTTGTCCACCGCGAACAGCCCGCCAAAGCCGCCGATTTCGCTCAGCACGCCTCGAGTGAAGGTCTTGTGCGCCAGGTACTTGATGCGCTGCTTGGTGCGGTTGGCGCGGCTGATATCCACGCCGGCATCGGCGTAGGTAATCGGCGTCGGACTGGGTGTGGGAGTCTTGGCCACAGATTTCTTCCGTGTCTTGCGTAATCCTTGCGTGGGGTCAGTGCCGGGTGCCGAAACAACAACCTAAGGCCGCTCATTGTAGCACGTTCAACCCGGTGGCTTAGGAGAGCAACCGGTGCGCTTTGGTTTCTCCAACAGGCTTAGGGCAAGCTTCAGTTACACTCTCGCCGCATGCCGCGGACGCGCACGCCCGTTCGCCAACGCGGGCCCGGACTAATGGGAGATGAAGTCCGAGAAAAAGTAGGCCAGAACTCCGAACAGCGCGAGACCAGAGATGCCGTAGGCTGTGAGAACCCAGGCTCCGCGGCCTTCATGTTGCCTGATGGCGGAAGTGGTGGTAGAGGACTGCTCCGTAGAAGAAACGACAGGGGCCCGATCTTCCATGCAAGAAACCTCCAGCGGAAAGATCGTGGCGCAAGTACGTTATGCGTCACGCCTGCCTCGCGTCGCGGCGAGGCAAGACTATCTGGTGCTGATTTTACCCCGGACGGACGCGGGTCGGAGAGAAAAATGTGACCAGAATCACAGTATTTACATGAAAACTATTTTTCCTCATATGATAGACGCCGCATTCCCCTCCTAAACAATCGTCCGCTCTTCCCCGATTTCTGCGCCTTTAGGCTGCTCCGTTCCCGTGCGCGCCGAAGCTCACTCTTCTCCCTGCCGACGCGCAACAACGCTACATGGGATAATGGATGGGGTATTCCTAACCAACTTATGCGTGATCGTTGCCTCGTCCTTCTCTTTTCGTGTGTGCTGACCGTCAGCGCAGATTCTCAGCCGCCCAGCCAAACTTCGTCGCAGTCCGCATCGCCCGCCAAGACCTCCAGCCCGGCGGATCAGGCCAAGCAAGCCGACAAAACTCCTGTCGGCGGAGCCGCAGCAAAAATAGCCGATTCCGCGAAGCCCGACGGCAAGTCTCCCGATTACGCCCAGGAGTCTTTCGTCATTGAGCAGATGCACTCGCACTATCGCTTCGAGTCCGATGGCACCGGACGCAAAGAGACTACCGCCCGCATTCGAGTGCTGAGCGAAGCCGGTGTGCAGCAGTGGGGACAACTGCAGGAGGGTTACAACTCCGCTAACGAGCGCGTCGAGATTCCCTACGTGCGCGTGCTCAAGGAAGACGGCAGTGTGGTCAAGGCCGGCGATGATGCCGTGCAGGATCTGAGCGCGCCCGTTGAACGCGAAGCCCCTGTTTATACCGATTACCGCCAGAAGCACATCACCGTTCCTGGCCTGCGTCCCGGCGAGGTGCTGGAATATCAGATGGTCACGGTGATTCACACCCCGCTGGCCGCCGGACAGTTCTGGGCCGACTACGATTTCGACAAGACCAACATCTCCCTCGACGAAACCGTCGACGTGGATGTCCCCGCCGGCCGCCCTCTGAAACTGAAGTGCAAGCCGGGCATGGATCCCAAGATCACCGAAGAAAACGGGCGCCGCATCTATCACTGGTCGAGTTCTCATCTCGAGCGCGAAGACGACACCGCGAAGGCCACAGAGAAAGACAAGAAGAAAAAGAAACACCGTCCCGACGACGATCGGCCCGATATCCAATTAACGACTTTCGAAACCTGGGAGCAGATCGGCCGCTGGTACGCCAACCTCGAAAAAGACCGCCGCGCGCCCTCGCCCGAAGTCCGTGCCAAGGCGCAAGAGTTGACCAAGGGCCTGACCACCGATCTGGAAAAGACCGAAGCGCTCTACGACTACGTGGCGAAGAATTTCCGCTACGTCAGCCTCTCGCTCGGAGTCGGACGCTACCAGCCGCATGCCGCTTCCGACGTGCTTCACGACCAGTACGGCGACTGCAAAGACAAGCACACGCTGCTGGCCTCGCTGCTCGAGGCCGAGGGACTGCACGCCTGGTCCGTGCTCATCAATTCCAGCCACAAACTCGATCCCGACGTTCCGTCGCCCTCGCAGTTCGACCACGTCATCACCATGCTGCCCATGGGACAAGGGGACCATCAAGAAGAAGTCTGGATGGACACAACCGCCGAGGTCGCTCCCTTTCGCCTGCTGTCCTATCAGCTCCGCAAAAAGCAGGCCCTCGTGATTCCTCCCGCCGAACCGCCGTCTGCCGTGCCCCCGCATCTCGAAGAGACCCCCGCGGACACTCCCATGCCCGACACGGAAGTCTCGGAGATCACGGGAAAGATCAACGACATCGGCAAGCTCGAAGCCCACGTGCACTACGAGTTTCGCGGCGACGAAGAACTCTTGCTGCGTTCGGTCTTTCGCCGTGTACCGCAAGCCAACTGGCAGCGCGTCGTGGAAAACGTGAACGCCGGCCTGGGCGGAGACATTACCAATCTCAAAGTCAGCGATCCGGCGGCGACCCGCGAGCCGTTCACGCTGTCCTACGACGTCTCCAAGGTCAACTTCATCGACTGGTCGAAGAAAAAGACAGAAGTTGTTTTGCCGCTCGTGCAGTTCAATTTGCCCGACGTCGACACCGACGACACTGACGCCGACGCCGACCCTCTGAGGCTTGGCCCGAAAGCCGAGTACTCGTACCAGATCACGCTGGAGTTGCCCGCAAAGTACACGGGCCACGTGCCGCTGGCGTTCTCGCTGAAACGCGACTATGCCGAATACCAGGCCACCTACAAGCTTGAAGGCAGCGTCTTCACCGCCGGCCGCAAGTTGACCTTGCACCAGGACGAACTCCCCGTCGCCCGTGCGTCGGATTATGAATCGTTCCGCCGCGCCGTCGGCGCCGACCTCGCGCAGAGGCTGTCCATCGAAAGCACGGTCGCCGGAGCCCCTGTCCCGCCCGCCGACATGAAGGCCGACGATCTGGTCGAGAGTGCCCGCGCCGCGGCCGACAATGGCAACCTGCCCGTGGCGCTTGTGCTCCTGAAGCGCGCGACGGAGGTCGATCCCAAGAGTAAAGTCGCCTGGAACAACCTGGGACTCGTCTATTTCGCGATGCGCCAGAACGATCAGGCCATCGCCGCTTACCAGAAGCAGATTGAAGTCAATCCTTACGACGAGTACGCCTACAACAACCTCGGCCGCGTCTACTGGACCGATCGCAAGTACGACGACGCGGTGAAGGCCTTCAACAAACAACTGGAGAACAATCCGCTCGACCCGTTCGCTCACGCCAACCTCGGCGGGATGTACTCCGAGTGGCACAAATACGATCTGGCTGTTGCGGAACTGGAAAAGGCAGCGGCGGTCACGCCCGACACTTCTCCTGGCGCCGGCGAGTTGCAGGTGAGCCTGGGCAATGCCTACCTGAATCTTGGGCAGGATGACAAGGCTCTGGCCGCCTTCGACCATGCCGTCGAACTGTCCGCCACGCCGCTGGTGTGGAACAACATCGCCTACCAGCTCTCCCTGAAGGATTCTCATCTCGACCGCGCCCAGCAGTATGCCGAATCCGCCGTCTCGGCTACGGCCGCTGCTCTGCGCAACGTCTCGCTCGACCGCCTTTCGAGGAATGACTTGACCCTGGTTTCGTCGCTGGTCGCCTACTGGGACACCCTCGGCTGGGTCCACTTCGGAGAAGGCGATCTCAACAAGGCGGAAAAGTATGTCGCCGCCGCATGGGAACTCGGTCACCACGGCGAAGTGGGCGACCATCTTGGACAGATTTACCAGAAGCGCGGCGACAAAGATCGCGCCCTGCGCACCTACGCCCTGTCGATGAATGGAGTCCGCCCCGCGCCCGAGACCCGCGGCCGCCTGGCCTCGCTGGCTGGAGGAGACGCCAAAGCCGACGCCGCCGTCGCCCACTACAAAGACGAACTCCAGCACCTCAGCACCATTGACCTCGGCAAAGCTACGCAAACCAGCAACGCTGATTTCTTCATTCTCCTGAGCGGCGGCGGAGGCTCACCCGCCAAAGTCGACGCGGTAAAGTTTGTCAGCGGAGACGAGAAGCTCAAGTCGTTCACCGAAGCGCTCAAAACGGCCAATTACGGTCTCACGTTCCCCGACGACACCCCGGTCAAGGTGTTCCGTCGCGGCACGGTCTCCTGTGCCATCGCCAGCGGCAAATGCGAGTTCGTGCTCACGCTGCCGGATGACGTCACGTCAGTAGACTGAGCCGCGCGCTACGCAAGGGGGATGATGGTGATCGCGAGATTTCGCCAACAATCCAAGCGAATCACTGTCATGGTCCCCTTTGTGCTTGTTTGCCGCTGAAAGTACACTGTGGAGCCCCAGACCCTGCGTCGCCGGGCGTGCTTTCTGCCGTTTCGACACAACAAGTTGCGCATCGACGCAGAGGGCCACTTACGTGCACCGGATAAAAGGGAGAGTTCCTCTCCTCCTTCAGATCCTCACCACCGGAGCGATAAAGCCATACTTCCGCAGTCAGGCTGTGGAAAATGGCAATGCGGGCGCTAAGGGACTTGCACGCCGCCTTAGCTATGGAGCAAATGGCCAATCCAATGACAGACCTAGACACTTATACAGTTGAGAAGTTGGAGCAGGCGCTGGCTCATGTGCTCTCCCATGCTCGTGGAGAAGTGCTGAACGACGCTGAAGTGCAGAAATTCTGGCAGCTCCGCGAAGAGATCCTGCGGCGGCGTGCGCCATCAGGAAACGCCGCCTAGCGGGACGAATCGTTAACTGATGCAATCAGACCCATTACGCCTAAAACCCGGTCGATGAGCGCAATCGCGATTTCTCGCCAACTGCTTATAAGGAGCTATAATCCGCGGACTCGCCACGCGCAAGGCACGGTCCGTGCACTGAGGACTCAATGAATTGTTCATCATGCGCATCGATCAATCAGGTGCAATTTCCCGCTGAGATAAGCATCCACTACCGCAACTTCAAGAATCTGCACAGGCCGAAGGTCTTGGTATTCCCGCAGCTTTTGGTCTGCTTGGATTGCGGTTTCTCGCGGTTTAATGTCCCCGTACCCGAGTTGCGGGCACTGCGGGAAGAGATCGCAACATCTACGGCTGCTAAAGAGAAATAACTGATGCTGGAAGACAGCCAAGTTCTCATAGCACTCACGACCGCGAGTCCATCTTCCTCACCTTGGCAAGGTAATCTCGAAGCCGAAGCAAAAGCAGATGATTTGGTCATCTCGAAAACTCGCGCTTGCGCAAAAACGGCTTCCAAGAGGAGGAAGTAGAATGTCCAGTTCACTCCTGTGAAAAGGACTACGTTCAACTTCGTGTAGTGTTCACCGTTTGCAAGCAGTCCGGGATAGCCAGCCAGTGCGGCGAACAAGCCTCCCCCCTATCGTGAGCACCGTAATGGTAGAGGGACACTGTAATTGTTATGGTAACCAGTGCGGCGAAGCTGGCGATATCACTATATGTTTCATGGTGAGCCGGGGCTCTCCACCGCGCACCTTACTAGCTAATAGCTATCTCCGCGAAAGCGCCCCTACGCGCCGCCATCCTTCTAGAATCAAAAGCAGAAAGGCCAAAAAATGAGAAGTCTTCTGCACGTGGCACTGGTAATTTGTCTGGCCGCAGCGGCATGGGGCGCCGACACCGCAACGAAAGCGCAAGCTCGCGTCCAGACGGCCGGCACGATTCTGCAACAGATCCAGGCCGCCCCCGATCAGCGCATTCCAGAACAGGTCCTCGCTTCCGCCGAGTGCGTGGCGATCGTCCCCTCTATGCTAAGCGGTGGCTTCGTTCTTGGACTGCGCTACGGACGCGGCGTTGCTACCTGCCGCACGCCCAAGGGTTGGAGCGCTCCCGCATTCTTTGTCGTCGAAGGAGGCAGCTTCGGCCCGCAGTTGGGTGGGCAAGCCGTGGATTTGATCATGCTGGTGATGAACCATGACGGCATGGCGAATCTGCTCTCCAGCAAATTCAAGCTGGGCGCGCAGGCCAGCATCGCCGCCGGCCCCGTGGGTCGCCAGGCCGCAGCCGAAACGGACTGGAAAATGCGGGCACAGGTGTTATGTTACTCCCGTGCTCGCGGAGCCTTTGCCGGCGCAACGCTGGAGCATGGAACGATCAAACCAGACAAAGACAGCACACGCGCCTTCTACGGACACATGGTGCGTCCCCGGACTTCACTCACCGGAGAAATCGACGCTCCCTCGACCACCTATCCATTCCTTGAGCCTTTAGCCACATGGGCTCGAGCTGCGGCAGACAGATAGGTCGCCGAAACGCGTTCCTGGTCTACTCTCCGCACCGTCGCTTGTGCCACGCCGTCGCCTGCTCGTAAGCATGAGCTAACCGCAAGACCGAATCCTCCCGCCAGTGCGGCCCTGCGATCTGCAGGCCGATGGGCAATCCGCTCTGCGTAAACCCGCAGGGCACGGAAATCGCAGGCAAGCCCCACACATTGAACGGCCGCGTGTTGCGCAGCAGTCTGAGTTCGGCGGGGCGCAGCGCGTTCGGATCCGCTTTCAGATCGGCAATTGCCGGAGCTGGCATCGGCGTGGTCGGAGTCAGCAGCACATCCACAGCAGTGAGAGCCGCGCGAATGTTTCGGCGAGCCTCGTCCTGCTCGCGCCGCCGCTCAATGTACTCCGCCGCAGAAACTTTCTCTCCCGACCGAATCCGCCGCACCGTTTCGGCCTGGTACAGCTCCGGCGTCTTCCCAACGTTTTCCGCGTGATAGGCATACGACTCGGCCGATTGCAGCGCGCGATCCGTAGGCACATCGAGCTGCACTTCCCGAATCTCCGCACCCAGGCTTTGTATTCCCCGCAGCGCGTGTTCCATCGCCGATGCCACTTCCGGATCAAGATCGTCGTAGAAATAAACACGGGGCACACCCACGCGCATCGACTTCGCCCCCTCCCGCAGTGCAGATACGTAATCCGCCACCGGAACATCCGCCGAAGTGACGTCGGCCGTATCGTATCCCGCAATTGCTTGCAGCACGACAGCCGCGTCCGCCACCGTCGCCGCCAGCGGCCCAACATGATCGAGCGACGACGACAGCGGAATCACTCCCCGGCTCGACACGCGTCCATACGTTGGCTTCAATCCCACGCAGCCGCAGACCGCGCCCGGCTCGCGAATCGATCCCGCCGTGTCGGTGCCAATCGCAGCGTAAGCCAGACCCGCGGCAACCGCAGCCGCCGACCCTCCCGACGATCCTCCCGCAATGCGCCCCAGATCCCACGGATTATGCACATCCCCAAAGTAGCTGACCAGCGAACTCCCGCCGTAAGCAAACTCATGCAGATTATTCTTCCCCAGGATGACCGCCCCAGCCACCCGCAACCGCCGAACCACTTCCGCATCGGCGTTCGGAACGCGATCCTTATAGAGAGCGCTAGCCGCGGTAGTCCGCACGCCCTCCGTGTCGATGAGGTCCTTCAGCGCCACCGGCACACCATGCAGAGCCCCCCGCCACTCCCCGCGCAGAATCTCAGCTTCCGCCGTTCGCGCCTCAGCCAGAGCGGACTCCGCCAGGACCGTGATGAACGCATTGAGCGAAGGGTTCATCTTCTCAATGCGCGCCAGGCAAGCGCGAGTAATCTCAACCGGGGAGATTTCCCTCCGACGCAACAGCGCTGCCAGATCAGAAATAGAAGTGCAGTCACTCATAAAGCCGAGCCCATTGTAAAGGCACTGAGTATTTCCTCCATGTCCTCGGTGTCCTCTGTGGTTTAGTTTTTTTCAGACCTCACCCCGCATCGCGCGCATCGAGAAGTCCTATAATTGTGGCAGTCGGTTTCTGGGGGCCAGAGAAAAATCATGTCCGAGATGACGATCGCGCCCGTTGCGACGCACGGTTTCTTTGTGGATGGCCGGTGGCGGGATGATGGCGATGTTGTCGAGATCCACGCCCCCTACGATGGCAACCTCATCGCCCGCGTAGTGCAGGGCCGCCGCGAGCACGCCGAGGCCGCCATTGCTGCTTCCGTCAAGGCTTTCGGCACCACCCGCCGCCTGCCCGCGTTCGAGCGCCAGCGTGTCCTTCGTCGAATCTCCGCCTCCATGACGGAGCGGAAGGAAGAATTCGCCCGCACCCTCGCGCAGGAAGCCGGCAAGCCCATCAAGGCCGCGCGCAGCGAAGTCGAGCGCGCCATCTTCACCTTCAACGTGGCCGCCGAAGAGAGCACCCGCATCTACGGCGAATTCCTTCCCCTCGACTGGCAGGAATTCACTGCCGGCCGCTGGGGTATTGTGCGCCGTTTCCCGCTCGGCCCCATCGCCGGCATCACGCCATTTAATTTCCCTATCAACCTCGTCGCCCACAAAGTCGCTCCGGCAATCGCCGCCGGATGCTCCATGGTACTGAAGCCCGCGCCGCAAACCCCGCTCTGCTCGCTGCTTCTCGCGGAGTGCGTGCAGCAGGCGGGCTGGCCCGACGGCGGCCTCAACGTGCTTCCGCTCTCCAATGAAGACGCCGGCCTTCTCGTCACCGACGACCGCATCAAGCTCATCAGTTTCACCGGCAGCGTGCCTGTCGGCTGGGAGATCAAACGTCGCGCCGGAAAAAAGAAAGTCGTCCTCGAACTCGGCGGCAATGCAGCCGTCATCGTGCACAGCGACGCCGACCTCGAATACGCCGCCGAACGCTGCGTCACCGGAGGATTCGGCTATGCCGGACAGACCTGCATTTCCGTACAGCGCATTCTGGTCGAGCACTCGGTCTACGGAAAGTTCACCGACCTTTTCGTCGAGGGCGTGAAGAAACTGAAGACCGGCGATCCGATGGATGAGTCCACCGACGTTGGCCCGCTCATCCGCAACAGCGATGCGGTGCGGACTACTGCGTGGGTGGAAGATGCGGTTAGCGCTGGCGCGCGGTTGCTGTGCGGTGGCGGACGGAAGGGGCAGGTCGTCGAACCCACGGTCCTCACCGGCACCAAGCCCGACATGAAAGTAAACTGTCAGGAAATCTTCGGCCCCGTGGTCACGGTGGAGCCCTACAAAGATTTCGCCCAAGCCCTGCGCCAGGCCAACAACTCCGCCTATGGCATGCAGGCCGGGGTTTTCACTCGCGACGCGAAGTTACTATTTCAGGCCTACGAAGAACTGGAAGTCGGCGGCGTGATCGCCGGAGACGTCCCATCCTTTCGCATCGATCAAATGCCCTACGGCGGCGTCAAAGATTCCGGCCTGGGCCGTGAAGGTTTACGCTACGCCATCGAAGAGATGACCGAACCCAAATTGATGGTCATGAATCTCCGCTAACCGTGAGCGATTCCGAAGCGTGTCGGTTTCCTGAGTGAACCTTCGCGTCCTTAGTGGTCAAAGGTTTTTGTTCCAGTGGTTAAAGGCTTTTCGTTTCCCCGGCACCCGCCCCGTTGAAAAACTCAACATTCTTTTAGTAACGTTCCCGTCGAAACTTTTTTCTTTTGCAAAGCGCAAAAATCCGCGACAAATTCCGACGAAATATTTATAATCTCCAGTTTCATAACCAACTCAGAAAACCAGTGGGTGGTTTTCACTATCGCTGTACGCAATCAGTGTCTAACATCACAGCGGACGATCCGCCGGGTCTCTTAAGCCAGATCTCATAAGGGAATGTCGCAGATTTTTCATCGCAGCACGAATACCCTGTCCCGCGCCACCATTTTTGGAGCGGTGTTCGTCGTTGCTGCCCTGGGCTGGATGGCCATGGAAATCCAGCGTTCCCCCTACGTTACCTACGCCGGAGTCCGCAAGCCGCAGCCCGTCCCGTTCAGCCACCAGCACCACGTCAGCGGACTCGGCGTCGACTGCCGCTACTGCCACACCTCGGTCGAGACCTCAAGCTTCGCCGGCATTCCTCCGACGAAAACGTGCATGAACTGCCACTCGCAGATCTGGACCAACGCCAAGCTCCTCGAGCCCGTCCGCGCCAGCTACAAATCCGGCGAATCGCTGCAGTGGACGCGCGTCAACCAGCTCCCCGACTTCGTCTATTTCAATCACAGCATTCATATCAACAAAGGAGTCGGCTGCAACACCTGCCACGGCCCCGTTGACCAGATGCCGCTGATGTACCAGCAGGAAAGTTTGCAAATGGAGTGGTGCCTGAGCTGCCACCGCGCTCCACAGAATAACCTGCGCCCGCGCAGCGAAATCTTCAACATGCGCTACCAGCAGCCCACAGGAGCCCACCCAGTAGTCATGGATGGCCAAACCTACATCAATCAACAAGACCTGGGCACAACCCTGGTCAAGAAATACAACGTGCGCAGCGTGAAAGACATCACCAACTGCAGCACCTGCCACCGCTGAGCTCATGAGGGAATGCATTCTCATTTCTGTCGGAGAAAGAGAACGCTGAAAAGAGCGATAAGACAGCCGCGGAGCGCCGGAATAATTTAGCCCAGGACGTAAGTCCTGGGTAAGCTTCGGAAAAATAGAACGAGTCCCGTAGGGACGGCACGGCTTTACGATTTTGACGCGAATGACGATTGAAAACAAAAACCGGCCCGCCAAGGGCGAGGACATCGGCCCCGGCAAAAAGCTGGACCTGAACGCGGTCCGCGAAAAGATCGACCAGGTCACGGCCCACGACGCCGCCGCAAAAACAGGCCCGGAATACTGGCGCTCGCTCGAAGAACTCGCCGGCAGTGACGCATTCAAAGAAGCCCTGCACCGCGAATTCCCCAAAGGCGCCTCCGAATGGGTCGACTCCGTCTCGCGCCGCGGATTCCTCAAAGTCATGGGCGCCTCGCTCGGCCTGGCCGGCATGACCGGATGCGTGCGTCTCCCGCTCGAGCCCATCGTCCCCTACGTGCGCCAGCCGGAAAACGTCATCCCCGGCCGTCCCATGTACTACGCCACGGCGTCGACACTCGGCGGATACGCCAGCCCGCTGCTCGTCGAAAGCCATCTCGGCCGTCCCACAAAAATTGAAGGCAACGATCTACACCCGGCCTCGCTCGGCGGCACCGACATTTTTGCGCAAGCCTCGCTCCTCGGCCTCTACGATCCCGATCGTTCGCAGACCGTCATGTCGATGGGCGATGTGCGTTCTTGGCAAGCGTTCCTGGGCGCGATCCGCGGCCCGCTCAGCGCGCAGAAGGCTCTGCAGGGCGCGGGCATCCGCATCCTGACGCCGACAATTTCTTCGCCCACGCTGGCCGATCAACTGCGCAACTTCCTGAAGATTTATCCGCAGGCCAAATGGCACGTCTACGAGCCGGTCAATCGCGACAACGTCCTCGAAGGCGCGAAGATGGCCTTCGGACAGCCCGTCGAGACCCGCTACGATCTCTCGAAAGCCGACGTAATCGTCTCGCTCGACGCCGACTTCCTCTACGCCGGATTCCCCGGCAACACCCGCTACATCCGCGATTTCGCCAGCCGCCGCAATCCGGACAGCCGCAACATGAACCGCCTGTATGTAGTCGAAAGCACGCCGACCTCAACGGGCGCGAAGGCAGATCATCGCTTTCCGATGCGGGCAAGTGAGATTGGAAACTTCGCCCACGACCTGGGCCGAACGGGCGGAGGTCGACTCTCTGGAGAAAAGCATGCGGCCGATCCAGTCGCTAAGGACCTTCTCGAACATCCCGGTTCAAGTGTGCTGATCGTCGGCGACCATCAGCCGGCCGTTATGCACGCCATCGCTCATCTGTACAACCAAGGCAATGTGGGCAAGACGGTCTTCTATACCGATCCGGTTGATGCTAACCCGGTCAACCAGAATGAATCGATCAAAGAACTCGTCGCCGACATGCAGGGTGGCAAGGTTGATCTGCTCATCATTCTCGGCGGAAATCCGGCTTACGATGCCCCGACTGATTTGAACTTCGCCGACGTCCTAAAAAGTGGCAAGGTTCCGGTGCGCGTGCACCATGGTCTCTATCAGAACGAGACCGCCGAGCTTTGCCAGTGGCATGTGAACCAGGCGCACGAACTCGAAGCGTGGGGCGATGCTCGTGCCTACGACGGCACGGTAAGCATCATCCAGCCGCTGATTGCTCCGCTCTACAACGGGAGAAGTGCTCTGGAATTCGTGGCGCTGCTTTCTGGCCAAGGCGAGGCAACCGGCTACGATCTCCTACGCGCCTACTGGCAAAAGCAACACGCCGGCGCGGACTTCGAGCAATTCTGGCGCAAGTCTCTGCATGATGGTTGGATTGAAGGAACGACATTCCCACCAAAATCTGTCGCGCTGAGATCGCCGATAGGGTTTCCGCCCCAGCCCGATTTCAACGCCATCGAGCTCAACATCCGCCGCGACTCCACCCTCTACGACGGACAATTCTCCAACAACGGCTGGCTGCAGGAACTCCCCAAGCCGACGAACAAGCTCACTTGGGACAATGCCGTCCTCATCGGTCCCGCGATGGCGCAGCGCCTCCACCTCGCAACCGAAGATGTCGTAGAACTTGAACTGAACGGGAAAAAAATCACAGGCCCCGTATGGATTCAAGCCGGACATCCCGACAACTCCGTCACCATCACGCTCGGCTACGGACGCAAGCGCGCCGGCCGCGTCGGCACTGCGCAAGGTTTCGACGCCTACGCCCTGCGCACCACCGCCGCCCCCTGGATCACCACCGGCGTCACCATCCGCAAGACCGGAGACACCTACAAACTCGCCTCCACCCAAGGCTACCAGTCGATGGACACGCCCGACGGCGGCCATCGCCCCCTGGTGCGCGAAACCACGCTCGAGGAATACCGCAAAGAGCCCAACTTCGCGCAGGAAGACGAGCCCGCGCCCGGCCTCACGCTCTACGAACCCTATCCTTATAAGTCCGAAGACTACGCTTGGGGCATGACGATCGATCTGAACTCCTGCGTAGGCTGCAATAACTGCATGGTGGCCTGCCAGTCCGAGAACAACATCGCCGTCGTCGGCAAAGAGCAGGTCGTCATCGGACGCCACATGCACTGGATTCGCGTCGACGCCTACTACCAGGGCGACCGCGACAATCCGAAAGCATTCTTCCAGCCCGTCCCTTGCATGCAGTGCGAGAACGCGCCCTGCGAAGTCGTCTGCCCCGTCGGCGCCACCAACCACTCGACCGAAGGCCTGAACGACATGGTCTACAACCGCTGTGTGGGCACGCGCTACTGCTCGAACAACTGTCCTTACAAAGTGCGTCGCTTCAACTTCCTCCTCTTCCAGGACTGGGAGACGCCGCAATACAAGATGATGCGCAATCCCGACGTCAGCGTGCGCAGCCGCGGCGTCATGGAAAAGTGCACCTACTGCGTCCAGCGCATCAACGAGCGCCGCATCGACGCGGAACGCGAAGACAGAAAGATCAATGACACCGAACTCCAAACCGCCTGCCAGCAGTCCTGTCCCGCCGGCGCAATCATCTTCGGCAACATCAACGACCCCAACAGCAAAGTGTCCAAATTAAAAGCGCGGTCAAGAAACTACAGCCTCCTGGGCGAACTGAACACCCGCCCAAGAACAACGTACCTGGCAGAAGTCCGTAACCCGAATCCAGAGTTGGAAGGCTGAACGCCGTGGAAGAGCGGCCCTTAAGGGCCGCGTGAGTGGCATGAAATAGATCTGGGCTTTAGCCACCTGAGGATAGCTGCAAGCGAGCATGACGGAGCAATACAAATCAACCATCGACGCCGACCGCGCCCCGGTCATCGAACCCGGCCACACCTTCGGCACGGTCACGGAAAAAATCAGCGCCATCGTGCTGACCCGTCCCGCTTCCAACGGATGGTTCCTCGGCTTCGGCATCGCCTTCATGCTCACCATGATGATGCTCTACGCCATCGGATACCTCGTCCTCAAGGGCATCGGCATCTGGGGCGTTACCATCCCCATCGGATGGGGCTTCGCCATCGTCAACTTCGTCTGGTGGATCGGAATCGGCCACGCCGGCACCCTAATCTCCGCCATCCTCTTATTACTGCGCCAGTCGTGGCGCAATTCCATCAACCGTTTCGCCGAGGCCATGACGCTGTTCGCCGTGGCCTGCGCCGGAATCTTCCCCGCGATTCACGTCGGCCGCCCCTGGCTCGCCTACTGGCTCTTCCCCATTCCCAACACCATGGGCGTATGGCCGCAATTCCGCAGCCCGCTCATGTGGGACGTATTCGCCGTCTCCACCTACGCCACGATTTCCGCGTTGTTCTGGTTCGTCGGCCTCATCCCTGATCTGGCCACATTACGCGATCGCTCCAACAATCCAATTCTGAAGATTGTCTACGGCATGCTCTCGTTCGGATGGCGCGGATCGGCCCGTCACTGGCACCGCTACGAAACGATGTACCTGCTGCTTGCCGGACTGGCAACGCCTCTGGTCCTCTCGGTTCACACGGTCGTCAGCTTTGACTTCGCGGTCGGCATCGTCCCCGGCTGGCACACCACCATCTTCCCGCCCTATTTCGTCGCCGGCGCCATCTACTCCGGCTTCGCGATGGTGCTCATGTTGGCCATCCCGATTCGCAAGATTTACGGACTGGAAGATTTCATCACCGACCGCCATCTGCAGAATTCCGCCAAAGTCATGCTGGCGACCGGATTGATCGTCGCCTACGGCTACGGCATTGAAGCCTTCATGGGCTGGTACGGCGGCGACCGCTACGACGCCTTCACGCTCTGGAACCGCCTGCATGGTCCCTATGCCGTCCCCTACTGGATGCTGCTGATCTGCAACATTTTCATTCCGCAAGTGCTCTGGATCCGCAAGCTGCGCACCAGTCCGGTCGCGCTGTTTCTCGTATCCGGCGTGATTCTCGTCGGCATGTGGCTCGAGCGTTTCATCATCGTCGTCGTAAGCCTGCAGCGCGATTTCCTCACATCCTCGTGGGGCATGTACTACCCCACCCGCTGGGACTGGATGACCTACATCGGCACCATCGGCATGTTCCTGGCCGCTATGTTCCTGTTCGTGCGGATTCTGCCCATGATTTCGATCTTCGAGATGCGCACCCTTCTGCCCGAGGCGGAGGTGAAGGAATGATGGCGAGGTCGGTGTCGAAGTGGATGGCGAGGTTCGTAATATGAAGCGTGATCCCATCTACGGCATCATGGCCGAGTTCGACTCGGCTCAGGCCCTGGTCGATGCGGCGCACGCGACCCACCAGGCCGGCTACAAGAAGATCGATGCCTACAGCCCGTTCCCCATCGAAGGCCTGGCGGAAGAAATCGGATTCCACCACGACGAAGTTCCGCTGGTCGTGCTGATCGGCGGCATCATTGGTGGCCTGTCCGGATACGCGATGCAGTACTGGATGTCCGCCGTCGACTACCCCCTGAACATCGGCGGCAAGCCCTACCACTCCTGGCCCGCCTTCATCATTATTACGTTCGAAATGACGATTCTCTTCGCCGGAATCTCGGCGGTCTTCGGCATGCTCGCCCTGAACGGCCTGCCCATGCCCTACCACCCAGTATTCAATGTTCCGCGCTTCTCGTCCGCCTCGAAAGATCGTTTCTTTTTAATAGTGTTCTCGTCAGACAAAAAATACGATCCCTCAGGCACCCGCAAATTCCTGGAAGCCCTGTCCCCGCGCTCCGTCTCGGAGGTGCCCAGCTAAAATGAGACACCTCCGCCAATCGAGTCTAGGTAGTGGCAATGACCATGTGGGGACGGGCGCCTGCGCCCGTCCGGTCGAGCGAAGCTCGACCGCGGTTTCCTTTGCGGCGCTACTGGTGCTGGTCGCCGTAACCACAGCCTGCCGCATCGACATGCAAGTGCAGCCGCGCCAGAATCCGCTCTCCCGCAGTGACTTCTACTCCGACCAGCGCTCGGCGCGTCCGCTAGTCGAAGGCACCGTCGCCCGCGGACAGCTCCACGAAGACACGTATTTCTATACCGGCAAAATCGGCAACAATCCCGGCGACGCAATACCCTTCCCCGTGACCAAAGAAGTTCTGGAACGCGGCCGCGAGCGCTTCAACATTTTCTGCGCCCCCTGCCACTCGCGGCTGGGAGACGGCAACGGATTCGTTCCCTCCCGCGGATTTGCCCGCAAGCCCCCGTCGTTCCACATCCAGCGCCTGCAAAAAGCGCCGGTCGGATATTTCTACGACGTCATCACCGAAGGCTTCGGCATCATGCCCGACTACGCCTCGCAGATTCCCCCGCAGGATCGCTGGGACATCGTGGCCTACGTCCGCGCCCTGCAGCTAAGCCAGAACGCGACCAAAGCGGATGTGCCCGATGGCCAGCCGGTTCCCTCCGAGTCGCCAAAGTTCCGCGAGCCCGGATCCGGCGCGAGCCTGCCGGTCGTTGTCCCTGACACGAATTCGAAAACAGAGGAAGAGAAGAAATGAGCACGGCGCCCGTGAAACAACTCGATCTGACGCCCCCGCCAGTGGTCAAGACCATGGCGCAGCGGTCGTTGATCGTCGGCGTCGTCTTCGGCATTGTCGCCGTCATTCTCGCCTTCAAGAACCCCGACGAGTTCTACCGCGCCTACCTGCTCGGCTTCATGGCGTGGCTCGGCGTGGCCCTCGGTTCCATGGCCATCCTCATGATCCGTCACCTCACGGGCGGCGGTTGGGGCGTGGTCATCCGTCGCATCCTGGGCGCCGCGATGCGTACGCTGCCACTGCTGGCGGCCCTGTTCATCCCCGTCATCCTCGGAATTCACAAGCTCTACATCTGGGCGCAGCCGCTGGAAAACATCCAGGACAAGCACCTGCGCAAGCATCTCGAAGACATCACCAAAACCTATCTCACCACGAGTGGATTCATCGGGCGCGCCGTGTTCTACTTCGCCATCTGGAACCTGCTCTCATTCCTGCTCTCCAAGTGGTCGAAGCAAACCGACCACGCCGGCGCCCGAGATAACACGGACCGTTTCAAGGCCGTCTCCGGTCCCGGCCTCATCCTGTACGGGTTCACCATCTCCTTCGCCGCCATCGATTGGGTCATGTCGCTCGATCCCAGCTGGATTTCCACCATCTTCGGCCTGGTCATCCTCATCGGCGAAGTCCTGTCCGCCATGTGTTTCGCCGTAGTCGTCGAGCGCATTCTCTTCAACTACAAGCCCATGTCGGAGATGTTGACCCCCGACTTCGTCCACGACCACGGCAAGTGGATGCTCGCCTTCACCATGGTCTGGGCCTATTTCAATTATTCGCAGTGGCTCATCATTTGGGCCGGCAACTTGCCTTCGGAGATCACCTATTATCTGCGCCGCATAAACGGCGGCTGGGGATACATCGGCCTGTTCATCGTGATCTTTCACTTCGCCATTCCGTTCGGCATTTTGCTGTCGCGCCCCTTCAAGCGCAACATCCACAAACTGGTCTGGCTGGCTGCCTGGCTCATGCTGATGCGCTACTTAGATTTGTTCTGGATTATCGAACCGAATTTTTCCCAGACTTTGAACGTAACTTTGGCGGACGTAGTAGTCCCGATCGCTATCGGCGGCTTCTGGCTGGCCTACTTCTTCCGCAATCTGGGCGCGCTGCCGCTGTTGCCGGTCTATGATCCGTCCGCCATCGAGGTTCTGGCGCCGGAGCATCATCATCCGGAAAACGCATGATTTACGAAATATGAGCAACCAACCCCATCCCGCGAATTCGACCGGCAACGGCGGCTACGAGCGCCAAGACATTGGCGTCGCCGGAGTCCTCTATTTCCTGTTGGGCCTCGCCATCGCCGGATTCCTGGTTTACTTCGTCGTGGACGGCTTGTACCACTTCCTCGAGAAGCGTTCCGAAGCCGAGCAGGCCCCAGTGAATCCTCTGGTGACCAATGCCCCTCCGGACACGCGCAACATCCCGATGGGCTATCCGCAGAGCGCTTTCCCCAGTCCGAGGCTGGAAGTAGACGAGCGCGGCCAACTGAACGGAATTCGCCTTCAGGAAGAGGAAACGCTGAGCACTTACGGCTACATCGACAAGGACGCCGGCATTGTCCGCATTCCGATCGAGCGGGCCATGGACCTGATCGCCCAGCGCGGACTCCCCGTGCGCGCGCAATCCGCAGCTGCGGAAGCGCCCGCCGCACAGTCAAAACCCGCGCCGGAAAAGCCGGCAAAGAAGAAGGGACCCAAGCAGTGAGCAGTCAGAATCCCAATTCGAAGTCGGCAAGGAATGTCGGGGGCGTCATCCTGAGCGGAGCCGTTCTTCAGGCGGAGCGAAGGATCCCGCGCGGACGAAAACGAATTGGCCAGCACCGCGTCTTCCTGTCGCTCGTACTCGTGGCCCTCACTACGTCGGGCCAGGCCTGGGGACAGGGCATGTCGAAAGGCATCATGTCCCCTCCGACCAACGTCCGCCCGCCGTCTTTGCAGAACGTAGGCATCGAGCAGCATCTCGACGGCCAGGTCCCTCCCGATCTCACTTTCGTCGACGACACCGGCCGCAGCGTCAAGCTCGGAGCTTACTTCGGCAGCAAGCCGCTGATCCTGAACCTGGTCTATTACAACTGCACCATGCTCTGCGGAGAAGCTCTCGCCGGACTCAGCGGCTCCATGAAGATGGTGAAGTTCGACGTCGGCAACCAATTCGACGTCATCACGGTCAGCTTCAATCCGCAGGAGACACCGGCCATCGCCGCCGAAAAGAAGCAAGAATATCTCAAGCGCTACGGTCGTCCCGGCGCCGCATCCGGCTGGCATTTCCTCACCGGCCCCGCCGAGTCGATCAACGCGCTCACTAAGGCCGTCGGCTTCCAATATCAGTACGATCCCAAGCTCAACCAGTACGCGCACGCCACCGCCATCCTGGTGCTGACGCCGCAAGGCCGCATCTCGCGCTATTTCTACGGCGTGGATTATCCGCCGAAAGACCTGCGCATGGGATTGGTCGAGGCCTCGCAGGGCAAGATCGGCAACGCCGTCGATCAGGTGCTGCTCTACTGCTATCACTACGATCCCGCCACCGGAAAATACGGTGCGGTCATCAGCAACATTCTGCGGCTCGGTGCCGGACTCACGATATTGCTGTTGGGCGGTCTGCTGTTTATTCTTTTCCGGCTGGACAAAGCCGCTACGCGGAGAATTTCGGGTCAGGCAAGCCCGAGTCACGCAGCACCGGGTCACGCGAGACTGAGTTCGACAAGATATGTTCGATAATTTTCCATTATGGCCCGATCGGGCCTCCACTGCGGCGGGCAACGTCGATGCCCTGTTCATCTTCCTGCTCATCGTGTCAGGCTTGATGACCCTGCTGATTTTCACCGCGGTCTTCTACTTCGCCGCGCGCTACCGCAGTCGTCGCGGCGTGCTGGCCGAGCAGATCGAAGGTTCCACGCCGCTCGAATTGACCTGGTCAATCATTCCGCTCTTCGTCTTCCTGGTGATCTTCGCCTGGGGTGCGGTCGTGTACTTCAAGAGCCGCACGCCACCCCGAGATTCGACCGAAATCTACGTCGTTGCCAAGCAATGGATGTGGAAGCTGGAACACGCCGAAGGCCAGCGCGAAATTAACGAACTTCACGTCCCCGTCGGCCGCGACGTCAAGCTGATCATGACTTCGCAGGACGTCATCCACAGCTTCTTTGTCCCAGCTTTCCGCATGAAGCAGGACGTGCTCCCCGGCCGCTACACCGTCGCCTGGTTCCAGGCCACCAAGCCCGGCACCTATCACCTGTTCTGCGCCGAATATTGCGGCACACAGCACTCCGGCATGATCGGTTCCATCGTGGTGATGGAACCTGCGCAGTACGAGGCCTGGATGAGCGGTGGCACCACCGGCCCGCTCTCCGCCACCGGAGAAAAAATCTTCGCCGAGCTCGGCTGCGTCACCTGCCATCGCACCGACACGCAGGGCCGCGGTCCGAACTTGCAGGGAGTCTTCGGCAAGCCTGTCCTTCTCGAAAGCGGACTCACCGTCATCGCCGACGAAAATTACATCCGCGAATCCATCCTCGATCCCGGTGCAAAAATCGTGAAAGGATTCAAGCCGGTCATGCCCACGTTCCAGGGACTAGTGAGTGAGGAACAATTGAACGCGCTGGTGGCGTATGTGAAATCGCTGTCGCAGCCCGTCGCAGCCGGAACCAAAACCGCCGCCGCCGCGCCGCAAGATACGAACAAAGCCACAGGAAGTCAGGTGCAATGAGTATGGCTACCGCAACTGCTCAACCCGTTGAGCGCGAAAATTATCTGAATAAACACTACGGCGTCGGCTCGTGGCTCTTCACCACGGACCACAAACGCATCGCGCTGCTCTACCTGATCTCGATCACCTTCTTCTTTTTCATCGGCGGCTTCTTCGCCCTACTCATCCGCCTCGAACTCTTGACCCCGGCCAGCGACCTGGTTCAGGCCGACACCTACAACAAGCTCTTCACCATGCATGGCATGGTGATGGTGTTCTTCTTCCTCATCCCGTCGATTCCCGCCGTGCTCGGCAACTTCCTTGTGCCCATGATGATCGGTGCCAAGGACCTCGCTTTCCCCCGCATCAACCTGCTCAGCTGGTATCTGTACATCATCGGCGGCGTCATGATGCTGCACTGCATGCTCACCGGCGGCGTCGACACCGGCTGGACCTTCTACACGCCCTTCAGCACCGCCTTCACCAACACGAAAATCGTCGAGGCCGGACTCGCCATCTTCGTCGCTGGATTCTCCTCCATCCTTACCGGATTGAATTTCGTAGTCACCATCCACCGCATGCGCGCTCCGGGCATGACCTGGTCGCGCTTGCCCCTATTCATCTGGGCGCACTATGCCACCAGCATCATTCAAATTCTTGGCACGCCCGTCATCGCCATCACCATCGTGCTGGTCGCCGTGGAACGCACCCTGCATCTCGGCATCTTCGATCCCAAACTCGGCGGCGATCCGCTGCTCTTCCAGCATTTGTTCTGGTTCTACTCCCATCCCGCCGTCTACATCATGATTCTGCCCTCCATGGGCGTGGTCACCGAAATCATTGCCTGCTTCTCGCGCAAGCGCATCTTCGGATATAGCTTCGTCGCCTTTTCCTCGATCGCCATCGCCGTCTTCGGTTTCCTGGTTTGGGCGCATCACATGTTCGTCGCCGGAATTTCCGTCTACGCCGCGCTCGTGTTCTCGCTGCTCAGCTACGCGGTCGCGGTGCCTTCCGCCGTCAAGGTCTTCAACTGGACCGCAACTCTGTATAAAGGTTCCATCCACTACGACGCGCCCATGCTCTACGCGTTCGGCTTTATCGGTCTGTTCACCATGGGCGGCCTCACCGGCTTGTTCCTCGCCGCGCTGGGAATTGACGTCCACGTTACCGACACCTATTTCGTGGTCGCGCACTTCCACTACATCATGGTCGGCGGCGCACTCATGGGATATCTGGGAGGAATGCATTTCTGGTGGCCGAAAATTTCCGGCCGTCTGTATCCCGAAAGCTGGGCGCGGCTGGCGGCCTTGATCGTTTTCCTGGGCTTCAATCTGACATTCTTTCCGCAGTTCGTCCTCGGCTACCTCGGCATGCCCCGTCGCTACGCCGACTACAGCCACATGCCCGAGTTCCAGGTGCTGAACGTGCTTTCGACCGCCGGCGCCACCGTGCTCGGCGTCGGTTATCTGCTGCCCATGCTCTACTTCCTGTGGTCCATGCGTTACGGCAAACCCGCGCCCGACAATCCGTGGAACGCCGCCGGCCTGGAATGGAAGACTCCGTCGCCACCCACCACGTTCAACTTCGAAGAAGAGCCCGTCGTGACCTGGGAAGCCTACAACTACGAGGAACTGGACGCGCCTCACAAAGAGGAGGTGCCGGTTGTCCGATAGCACCGTCGTCACCCTCAATCACGAAGAGCACCGCCCGGAACTGTTGCACCACTTTGCAGACGAACAGCAGCAGCGCGACTCCGCCAGCCTTGGCATGTGGATCTTCCTCGCCACCGAAGTCATGTTCTTCGGCGGCTTGTTCTGCGCCTACCTGATTTATCGTCGCTGGTATTTCGGAGATTTCGGCGCCGCCAGCAAATCCATCAACGCCACGCTCGGTGCCACCAACACGGCGGTCCTGATCTGCAGCAGCTTGACCGTGGTGCTCGCGATCTGGGCGGCGCAGACCTCCCGCCGGGCGCTGATGATCGGCACACTCGTGCTCACCATGGTCTTCGGTCTCGCCTTTCTGGGTATCAAAGGCATCGAGTACAAAGATAAATTCGAGGAACACCACGTTCCCGGAGCGTCCTTTAGCTTCGATCACGTGCCCATTCCCGGGCATCCCGATCAATACGCCAACCCGCAACACGCGCAGATTTTCTTCTCTCTTTACTTCATCATGACGGGCCTGCACGCCCTCCATATGATTATCGGACTCGGCATCTTTGCCTGGCTGCTGATCATGGCCTGGAAAGGTCGCTTCACGCCCGAATACTACACGCCACTCGAAATCGGCGGTCTCTACTGGCACTTCGTCGACATTGTCTGGATCTATCTGTTTCCCTTGCTCTACTTGATCGATCGGCACCCGTAAGTTATGACTGAGGCTTTTTATGTCTGATCACTCAAAATCGTCGCCCTTGAAGATGTACTTCACTGTCTGGGCCGCGCTGCTGGTGGGTACGTTCCTTACCTACAAGGCCGCGTTCATCGAACTCGGCCGCTTCAACGCCGCCGTCGCTCTCACCATTGCCACGGTCAAAGCTCTGCTCGTCGCACTCTTCTTTATGCACATCAAGGGCGCTCACGAAAAGCTGCTCAAGCTCGTCGTGATCTCGACGGTATTCTTCCTCTTCCTTCTTCTCGTGCTCTCCATGGCCGACTACGGCACGCGCACCTGGAGCTAATCCAGATTCGTGGCAGAGCGGCCCTTTGAGGGCCGCGCAAGGCATGGGGACTAACGTGAACTTCAGCGCCCCCGTGGTTCGATGTCCCTCGCGAAGCCGCGTTTTTTTCGACGCCTCTTCGGCGATGCCTTGAACGCGGCACGCAGCCTCCACGCGCTGGCTCAAGGGAGCGTCTTCGTCCAATCTGCGGTATACTCGCGCGTCAAGCTGAAACATCCCCGCCGACGAGGTGACTTATGGCATTCTGCAATTCTTGCGGCGCAACTCTCAGTGAAGGCACAAAGTTCTGCAACAAGTGTGGCGCTGCCATCGCTGCCGGCGCATCGCCTCCCACCATGACTGCCCCTCCGCCCGGTCCACCTCCCAAGGGCGGCAGCAGCGCTCTCAAAATCATCCTCATCATCATTGCCGTGGTCGTCGGCCTCGGCATCCTCGCCATTACTGCGGTCACCATCATCGGCGTTCACATTGCCAGGAGCGCTCACGTGACCCAGGAGGGCGATCACGTGAAAGTCGAGAGCCCTTTCGGCACCATCGAAACTTCCAAGGACCCGGAGCAGACCGCCAAAGACCTGGGTGTCGATCTTTATCCGGGAGCCCAGGTCCAGAAGAACGGCACCGCCTCCATCGCGTTCGGAAACGTGCACACCGTCGCGGCCAATTTCGAAAGCAGCGACTCCGTCGACAAGATCTGCAGCTTCTACAAATCCCGCTTCCCCAATTCCACGGTGACCACTTCCGATCAAAAGCGCTGCACCATTGTTTCTAGCGATCAGAAGAACATGATCACAATCAATGTTCAGGCCAGCGGTGACACCACAAAACTCACGATCACCAACGTCAGCAAGAAGCTAGCGTCGTCCAACTAATGCAAGATAGAGTTGCTGATTCCGCGCCCGTCCCGAAGTCCTCATTGCTTGATGCCTCGGGACTGGCCGAGGCCTTGCGCTCGCGTGTTCGGGGAGAAGTTCGCTTTGATCAGAGCGCCCGCGCCCTCTACGCCACCGACGGCTCGAACTACCGCCAAGTCCCGATCGGCGTAGTTCTCCCCCACGACACCGATGATGTCCTCGCCGCGATTTCCGTCTGCCGCGAATTCGGCGCCCCGTTACTCTGCCGCGGTGGAGGCACCTCCCTCGCCGGCCAGTGCTGCAACGTCGCCGTCGTCTTGGATTTCTCCAAGTACATGGCGCGCATCCTCGAGATCGATCCCGCGCGCCGCATCGCCCGCGTGCAACCCGGCGTCGTCCTAGACCACCTCCGCAACGCCGCCGAAAAGCATCACCTCACCTTCGCGCCCGATCCCGCCAGCCACGACCGCTGCACCATCGGCGGCATGATCGGCAACAACTCCTGCGGCGTTCACTCCGTGATGGCCGGCAAAACCGACGACAACATCGAGCAACTCGAAGTCGTCACCTACGACGGTGCGCGTCTGAAAGTCGGCCAGAATCTCATTCAAGATCGTAGCGCCGGCGTCCCCCCGGCTGTAGCGGGGGCGTCTCGCCCGCGCGGGCCGCAAGAAGTACCGATCCATGGGGGGACGGACGCCTTCGTTCGTCCCGGCGGCCCGGAATTATCGGGCAGCAGCAACGGACGTGTGCGTCAGATCCACGACGCCCTGAAGCAATTAGCGGATCAATACGCCGACCGAATCCGCCAAAACTTTCCCAACATCCCCCGCCGCGTCTCCGGCTACAACCTGAATTACCTCCTCCCGGAAAATGGCTTCCACATCGCCCGCGCCCTAGTCGGCTCCGAAGGAACCTGCGCCACAGTCCTCGAAGCAACGTGCCGCCTCGTCGAGAGTCCCCCGCAGCGCGTTCTGCTTGTCGTGGCCTATCCCGACATTTATCAGTGTGCCGACCACATCCCCGAAATCATGGCGCATCAACCCATCGGCCTCGAAGGCTTCGACGATCTCCTCGTCTACTACACGCGCACCAAAGGCATCAATTCCGAAGGCCTCGCTCTACTCCCCGAAGGCGGAGGCTGGCTCATGGTCGAGTTCGGCGGCCAGACTTTGCAGGAAGCCGAATCCCAAGCTCGCGGTCTGGTCGAAGCCCTCAGCCGCAGCGCGAGTCCTCCGAACGTGCGTCTCTACGCGGGCCCGCAAGCCAAGCGCATCTGGGAAATTCGCGAAGCCAGTCTCGGCGTCACCTCGCACGTGCCCGGCGAGCCGCTGAATTGGGAAGGATGGGAAGACGCCGCCGTCGCACCCGAAAAACTCGGCGGATATCTTCGCGACCTTCGCAAAATGATGGCCGCCTTCAACTACAAGGGCTCGCTCTACGGCCACTTCGGCCACGCCTGCGTGCACACGCGCCTCAACTTCGACCTGCAATCGAAAGAAGGCATCGCCAAGTTCCGCCAGTTCGTCGAAGAAGCCGCCGACCTCGTCGTTAGCTACGGCGGATCCCTCTCCGGCGAACACGGCGACGGACAAGCCCGCGCCGAACTCCTCCCCAAAATGTTCGGTCCCGAACTGATGCAGGCCTTCCGCCAGTTCAAGTCCGCATGGGATCCCGACTGGAAGATGAATCCCGGCAAGTTGATCGATCCCTACAAGCTCGACGCCAATCTTCGCCTCGGCCCCAACTACGCGCCGTGGCAACCCGAGACCCGCTTCCAGTTTCCCGCCGACCACGGCAGCCTGGCAGCCGCGACTCTGCGCTGCGTAGGCGTCGGCAAATGCCGCCGCGAAGAAGGCGGCGTCATGTGCCCCAGCTACCGCGCTACGCACGACGAACAACACTCCACCCGCGGCCGTGCTCACCTGCTCTGGGAGATGACGCAAGGCGAAGTCATACGCGACGGCTGGCGCAGCGAAGAAGTCAAACAATCGCTCGACCTCTGCCTCGCGTGCAAAGGATGCAAGAGCGACTGTCCCGTCAGCGTCGACGTCGCAACCTACAAAGCCGAATTCCTCTCTCATTATTATGACGGCCGCGTCCGCCCGCGCCGCGCCTACGCCTTCGGCAACATCGACCTGTGGGCGCGCCTGGCGTCGAACGCCCCCGGCCTGGTCAACATGACCACGCAGCTCCCCTTCCTCCGCGACATCGCAAAGCTGCTCGCTGGCATCCCGGCGCAGCGCACCATCCCAGCCTTCGCCCCCGAAACGTTCAAATCCTGGTTCCAACGCACGCGCAGGTGGAAGAGCGACGCTTCAGCGCCGCGTCAACCGCGCGATGAGAATCGGGCTTTAGCCCCCGAAGTTCTCCTCTGGCCCGACACCTTCAACAACTACTTCCGCCCCGCCACCGCCCGCGCCGCCGTCGAAGTGCTCGAGGCCGCCGGATACCGCGTCCTCCTCCCACAAGCCAACCTCTGCTGCGGACGCCCCCTCTACGACTTTGGCATGCTCGACCGCGCCGAATCCCTGCTGCTCGACATCCTCGACGCGCTCTCCCCCGAGATCGAAGCCGGCATCCCCGTCGTCGGACTCGAGCCCAGCTGCGTCGCCGTCTTCCGCGACGAACTCCTCAACCTCTTCCCGCACGACCAGCGCGCCCAAGCTCTCGCTCGCCAAACGTTCCTACTCAGCGAGTTCCTCGAACACAACTCCCACAGCGCCCCGCTGCCGCAAATCAACCGCAAAGCCCTCCTCCACGGACACTGCCATCACAAGTCGATCCTGAAGATGACCGTAGAGGAATCTCTCCTCCGCCGCATCGGCATCGACTTCCACTCGCCCGCGCCCGGATGCTGCGGCATGGCCGGCTCTTTCGGATTCGAGCACGACAAGTACGACATCTCCGCCGCCATCGGAGAACTGGAACTCCTCCCCGCCGTCCGCAAAGCCCCGCCCGACTGGCTCATCATCGCCGACGGATTCAGCTGCCGCGAGCAGATTGCCCAAGGCACCAACCGTCACGCCCTGCACGTCGCCGAAGTCCTGCAAATGGCGCTCGACCCGCCCTCGATCACCGCCGATCCCTACCCCGAATCAGCTCGAGTCCGCGAGCAAGAAGCCGAAGTCCGCTCCTCCATGAAGCGCGCCGGACTCGGCTTGGGAGCCCTCGCCGCCGGCTCCCTGCTTCTCTGGCAATTCGGCCGAAGCCGCTGATTTATCAGCTACTTAGACCCATCCTTAGCTCCCAGCTAAACTCCCCCTATAGCCCCATGCCCCAGTTTCTGGGACAATGGACAAGTCTCCGGCGCTTTCTCCGGCGCCTTCCGCGGCTCGTTCTCAGCCCGCAAGCAGGGTTCTTGGTTTGTCGATTATGGATCGCGAAATCACAACCGAACTTGCCACCGGCCTCTCGACCCTGGCCACCGGCGACCTCGCTCACGCGACTCCGCCCGCCCCCCTCCGCGGCTCCGTCCTGGTCCTGATCCAGTTCGACGTCTGCGAAGAGATCCGCCTCGACGAGCTGCGCAAGATTTTCGGCGCCCGCACCGCCGAAGCCAGCTTCAAGCACCAGGCCCCCGGATACGTCCGCTACCAGCGTCCTCCCGTCGAGGAGACCCTCGACCCTCTGATCCTCGACAGCGGCGAGCGCCTCGAAGGTCAGATCAAGTATTACGACTACGGCGTCGTCAGCCTCGTCTTCGAACTTCCCTTCTCCGGCGACTGGAACACCCTCGTCCAACTCTCCTGCCGCTGGACCTCCGACACCAACTTCGAGGCCCTCGCCACGCGCATCGTCAAGCAGAAGCTTGAACGCGCCGCCCCCGCGCTGATCAAGCCTTACACCGGAGAGTTTCTGCAAGAGGACTACTTCATCTTTCACCTCCGCGAAATCGACGGCGCGCCCTCGGCCAACGACCTCCTCACCGCTCAGGGAGATCAGATCGCCCAAGTCGTCCGCGGTGAGATGGCCATGCTCTCCGACGGCGAGCGCCAGGAGATTCTCCAGTCCCGCATTTCCTACTATCCCAATGACCTCGCCGTCATCGGATGGAATGCCGCCTTCATCTACGACACGCCCGCCGGCGCCGAGACCGCCATCCAGCTTCTGCAGTACGCCAACTCCCAACTGCTCGAGTTCCGCCACTATGACGAGCTTCTGACCAAAGAGCTGGAGAACGTTTACGACTTCCTCGAAGTCGGCGGCACCGGATGGTGGTCGCGCTGGCGCACCGCCAACGCCGCCTCCAAACTGCACACCGTCCTGCTCGACGTCAACGAACTCACCGAGCGCGCCGACAACGCCATCAAGTTCCTCAGCGACATGTTCTCCGCGCGCCTCTACAAGCTCTGCGCAGCCAAGGTCGGAGTCCCCGACTACAAGGACCTGGTCAAAGAAAAGCTGCAGACCGCCGAAGACCTCTACCGCTTCATGGTGGAGCAGTTCAACCAGAGCCGCGCCTTCGTCCTCGAACTGATGGTCGTCGTCATCCTCATCATCGAGCTGGTCTACTTCTTCCGCGGCAAACCGATCTAACCCTGTTTGTCATTCCGAGCGCAGCGAGGAATCTGTTCTCGCCGGTGAGCTCCTGTGGAGGAGAAGCCCATGTGGGGACGGGTCTTTGACCCGTCCCCACCCGAGCCTCCTCGCGGAATGACAAATCTCATTCCGGATAATAGAGTCTTAGCGAGGGGGACTTCATGCGAGGACTGAAGGACAAGCGCATCCTGATCACGGGCGGCGCGAGCGGGATTGGCGCGGCCACGGCGGCGCGCTTTCTGGAAGAGGGATCGCGGGTGTGCGTGCTCGATCGCGACCCGAAAGCCTGCGAGCACATCCGGCACGAACTGCCTGCGCTCGGCGAGGCCATCATTGCCGACGTCACCGACCTGATGCAGGTGGAGGCGGCGTTCGCCGAGGCGATCCGGCTGATGGATGGCGTCGACGTGCTCATCAACAACGCGGGCATCAGCATCCGGCACAAGTTTCTCGACATCACTCCGGAAGAGTGGGACCGCGTGATTGCGGTGAATCTGACGGGCGTGTTCTACGTGGCGCAGACCGCGGCGCGGCACATGTGGGAGAACGGCAGTGGAGTGATTCTGCAAACGGCGTCGACCAATGGCGTGATGGGATATCCGTATTACGCAGATTACAACGCGACCAAGGCGGGAGTGATTGAGCTGACGCGGTCGATGGCGCTGGAACTGGCGCCGAGAGTGCGCGTGTGCGCCGTGGCTCCGGGATACGTGCTAACGCCGATGCAGCGCGCGGAGTATTCCGCCGCGATGCTGGCGGAAGTGAATCAGAAGATTCCGCTAGGGCGGCATGCCACGCCGGAGGAGATTGCCGGGCTGTTTGCGTATCTGGCGTCGGACGATGCGGCGTTCGCGACGGGGCATGTGTTCACGATGGATGGAGGAGAAACCGCGGGAGGGCTGGCGAGCCGGTGAAAGACACGAAAGCGATCGTTTTTCTCGGTGGCGGACACATCACGGGCGCGTTGGCGGCCGGGTTGCGGCTGGCGGGATACGAGGGAGCGCTGGTCGTCTATGATCGCCATCCGGAGAAGTTGCGGGCGCTGCGGCGCGAATCGCGGGTGGAGATGGCGCGCGACTTGAAGTCCGCGGTCGCGTGCGCCGGGATGCTGGTGATTGCGGTGCGTCCTGGATCTGTTCAGGACTTGCTCGAAGAGGTGGTAGCTTGCGGAGCGCGGGTACCGAAGCTGTGCGTCAGCCTGGCGGCAGGGATTCCGCTGCGCAACCTGCGCGCCTGGCTTGGACCTCCGGTTCATTGGGCACGTGCCATGCCCAGTCCGGTGTGCCGAATCGCGAGAGGGTTGACTCCGGTGAGTTTTGCACGGAGCGTGAAGGCAGCAGAGCGCGTGCGGGCACGGCGGTTCTTTGGATACGTCGGGCCTGTGCTGGATCTCCCCGAACGCCAGCTTGATGCGATCACCGCAACCCACTCGCCCACCCATGGCTATCATGCGCTGGCGACTTTGGCGAAAGCCGCACAGGCTGCGGGACTGGATCGCGTCACCGCGCTGACCGCCGCGGCGCATGCGCTGAGTGATGGGATCGTCTACTGGCGGGAGAGTGGCAACGAGCTTGGCGAGCTGTTGCACGAAGCGGCTACGCCCGGAGGGATTGCGGCGGCGACCATGTCCGCGATGGATGCGGCAGGGTACGCGCGGGTGGTGGAGAACGGGATTCGGGCGGGCATCCAGCAGGCGCGGCGCAATGCCAAGCGCTGAGCGGAGCGCGCCGCGGGAATCCCTGCGGGGTTACCTTTGTCACCATCCGGTCGGAATCGAATCTGTCACAATAAGTAAGGTGCAACGCTTGCCCGGATCGCGAAAGGCCGGGCTTGCGGGCAGCGACTGCGATGGAAGTTCTGACATCCAAAGCGACTCGACGAAGCACGCGGCTCCGGGTGGAGATTCCGGTCAGCGTGATCAGTCTCGACCGGCAGAGGCCGTTTGGGGACAAGTGTCTGGTGCTAATCGTTAGCGCCCAGGGATGCGGGTTTCGGAGTTCAGAGGCGCTGCAGGTCGAAACTCCGATCATGCTAAGCGGACTGCCCGGCGGCGGCAGCGTGACGGCGCGAGTGGCAAACTGTTTGCCGCTGGGAAACGACGGCAAGTATTTTCTGATTGGGGCTTCGCTCTATACCCACGGGAATGTCTGGGGGATTGCCGATCCGCCCGAAGACTGGAACGACGCGGCGCAGGGCGATCCGGCAGCGAAGCCAGCCCATTCCGCTCCGGCCAGCGCTCCCACGCTGACGGTGAATAAGAAAGCCTGGCCGTATAACTTGTTCTCCGAAGGCGCCGAAGCCCATCCCAGACGCAAGTAGTAGGCCCGCAGTCACTCCAAGCTGCGGTTTCGAGGTCCTCTCTGCAACACCAACCCCGCGGTCTTGTTCTTTCGTAACTTCAACAACTTCGCACACGCTGCCATACTCTGGGTAGACATATGTCCGAAGAGCTCAATTCGACGGCGCAGGTGGTGACCAGCCCGGTGGCGTCCAGCAACGAGAAGAAACTGAACGATCGTCCGTTCCGCGTGAAGCTGCGCGGCTCGGTGCTGGTGCTGGTGCGGTTGCCGAACAAGCGATCGCTGAGAGCGGCGATCCATCAGCTGTCGACGTCGGGCGGAGTGATCCATCTCGAGAAGCCGCTGGATGAGAAGCTGGAAGTCGAATTGATTTTTCATATTCGTGAAGCGACGATTCGCGGCAAGGCGCAGATGCTGTTTCCCATGTGGGCGACGCAAGGGTGGATGCAGCCCTTCCGCTTCGTGAGCTTGTCCGATGCCGATCGGGAAACGCTGGATGCGAAACTGAAGTCTTTTCTTGGCGAGCCGGCGAAGAGCGCTGCGGCCGGGGCGTGAAGCGAGGGTTGTCGTCCACTTGTCGGGGACGAAATCCGTTTAGAACCTTTTATTCCCTAACTCCAAGCAAGGCCAATTCCCACCGATCGACAGCACGGCGAGAGTTCCCTCACGCGCATACATCACAACCAAAGAGTAAGGGATCCCTTCGGCTTCGCTCAGGGCAGGCTCTTCGACTCCGAAACTGGTCCGCTTCGCGAACCGGTTCCTGCGCTCAGGATGACCGGTCGATGGCACGTTACTGTCGTCACATTGGGCACGGGGGCGAAGGGACTATGATCCGGACATAGGTCTCATCTCATGAAACGACTTAGCTTTCTGGTTTCACTCACGAATAACGATAACGATTATCAGCAGGAGCAGGCTGCGGCGGCGGAGAAGGCCGGGCGGCGGCTGGGCGTGGACGTGAAGATCATTCACGCGAACAATGACGCTCTGGCACAGAGCCAGCAGCTGCTACATTACGTGCAGGATTCTGCGGTGGTGCGTCCCGATGCAATCATGTTCGAGCCCGCGGGTGGCACAGCATTTCCGCAGGTGGCGCGGGCGGCGGCCGCGGCGGGAATTGGGTGGGTCGTGCTGAATCATGAAGTGGACTACATCGTGGAACTGCGCCGCGCTCATAAGGTGCCAGTGTTCGCCATCAGTTCCGATCATGAAGAGGTGGGCAAGATTCAGGGACAGCAATTTGCGGCGCTGCTGCCGAATGGTGGATCCATTCTGTACATCGAGGGGCCGGCGAACAGCTCCGCGGCGAAAGAACGAACGGCTGGGATGAACCTGACCAAACCGGCGAACATTCAAGTCAAGTCGATGCGGGCCAATTGGACGGAAGACAGCGCGTATAAGACGGTGAGTTCGTGGCTGCGCTTGCGGACCTCGCAGCAGAGCCACATTGATCTCGTCGGGGCGCAGGACGACAGCATGGCGATGGGCGCGAGAAAAGCGTTCAGCGAGATCCCGGAAAGCGAACGGGCCCGGTGGATGAAGATTCCGATCACGGGGTGCGATGGGATGCCCAAGACCGGGCAGGCGTGGGTGCGGAACGGGACGCTGGCGGCGACGATCTTTATTCGTCCGAATACGGACCTAGCGATTGACATGTTGGTCGAGGCGTTTAAGGGCGCTGTTTTGCCGGAGCGCAAGGTGACGCAGCCAGAGTCGGTACCGTCGTTGGCGGAATTGGGGGCGGCGGGGAAGTTACATCGGTCGGCCGGAGTGTAGGTTTCAAGGTTTCGGGTTTTAGGCGTCCCTGTGGGGACGCCTTTTCGTTTGCGGCACGGCTGCGCCGTGTTGCACATGAAATTCAAAATCCCCACCCTAACGTCGCAAAAGACGCGACGTTAGGATGGGGCACCCGCTTCTGAGAATGATCCAACCGTTTTAGCCTTCCATGGTGGAGACGTCGCCTGCGTCTACTCCGGCTTCCTTGGCTTTCAGGAAGCGGCGGAGGATTTTGCCGGAGCGCGTTTTCGGGAGCAACGCGACGAACTCCAGCGATGATGGTGTGGCGATCGGGCCCAGTTCGCGGCGGACGTGTTCGATCAGAGCGGCGGCCAGCGAGTCTGAGGGTACGTGGTCGGAGCGGACCTGCACGAAGGCTTTGATCGACTCGCCTTTCAACGGATCGGGAACGCCGATGGCGGGTTTCCGGTGGAACCGGAAGTGTAGAGCAGGAAGAGCGGGTCTTCGGCGTCCATTTCTTCGGCGGGACAGTGCGGCGGAAACTTCAGGAGGTCGTTGAAATCGATTTCGCGAGGCGCGGCGATTTCGGTTTTGCCGCGAGAATACACGATCACTTTTTCGACTCAGTCGAGAGATTCGAGGGCTTCGTCGACAGATCAGCGCACGGAGTTTGGGCCGATCTTTACGTTCTAGTGAAAGACGAGCAGGTGGTGTGTGCGGTGGCATGCGCCACAAAACTGGCGGGGGCGGATTTACTCCCAAAAAGCTGAAAACGGGAGTAATCTGTCCCCCGTCAGTGGTCGCCTTATCCGAACATGCAGTCCAGAATGTGGCCCGTTCGACGCCACGAGGAGAAGCCTATGGTAAACCCCGCAAACAATTTAGAAGTTGCGCAATCGAAACAGTACCAGGCATCGCAGTCGACCTGGGACAAGATCGCGGAGAGCAAGGAATTCCAGGATCTGATGGCGACGAAGAGAACTTTCATCGTGCCGGCATTCATATTCTTCGTCGTGTACTACTTTGCCTTGCCGGTGCTGGTCGGATACGCTCCGCAATTCATGTCCATCAAGATTGGGTATGTGAACTTGGCCTACCTGTTTGCCCTGTCGCAATTCTTTGTGGCATGGCTGATCGCAGGGTTATACGTCACGGCTGCCAACAACTTTGACTGTCTGGCAAAAGACATTCTCGATAAGGCCGAGGATGCAAAGGGAGGCAAGTAAGCCATGTCGAATATTCCATTGATTATGTTTCTGGTGTTTATCGCAATCACGCTGGGCATTACTTACTGGGCCTCGAAGCGCTCGGCGGGATCGAGCGCGTACTTTGCGGCGAGCCGGCAGATCAAGGGCTGGCAGAACGGGATCGCGGTGGCCGGCGATTATATGAGTGCGGCATCGTTTCTGGGGATCGCGGGCATCATCGCGTTCCAGGGGTATGACGGATTTCTGTTTTCGGTGGGCTGGCTGGTTGCCTATCTGACGGTTTTGCTGGTGATTGCGGAACCACTGCGCAACGCGGGCAAGTACACGATGGCGGACGTGCTGGCGTACCGGCTGAAGCCGCGGCCGGTGCGGGCCATGGCATCGCTGAGCACGCTGACGGTCAGCACGTTTTACATGATCGCGCAGATGGTGGGTGCAGGCGCGCTGGTGAAACTGCTGCTCGGAGGATTAGTTACTTACAACAAGGCGGTGGTCGGAGTGGGAATCCTGATGATCGTGTACGTGGTATTCGGCGGCATGCTGGCGACCACCTGGGTGCAGATCGTCAAGGCGATCCTGTTGATGTCCGGGACGTTCCTGCTGAGCATCCTGGTCATGGCGCACTTCCACTTCAGCTTCAGTCAGTTTTTCGGAGCGATCTCGCAGGTCACCTATCACGATGCGAAGGGGGCGGTGGTGGTGAAGGACTTCCTGCAGCCCGGGCTTCGGTATAAGCCGCCGTACGGGCCGCTGGATTTGATCTCGCTGGGACTGGCGTTGATCTTTGGCACGGCAGGATTGCCGCACATTCTGGTCCGTTTCTATACCGTGCCGGACGCCAAAACGGCGCGGCACAGCGTGGTGTGGGCGATGGTGCTGATCGGCAGCTTCTACATCATGACGACGTTCCTGGGATTCGGAGCCGCGACGATTGTAGGCCCCGACTTTATTAAGACTCACGGGGGCACGAACATGAGCGCGCCGCTGCTGGCCAACGCTCTGGCCGGATCCATTTTCTTCGCGTTCATCTCGGCAATCGCGTTTGCCACGATTCTGGCCGTGGTGGCGGGGCTGACGATCAGCGCGACCACGTCTTTCTCTCACGACTTCTGGACGAACGTGATCCATAACGGGGTCGAGCGGAAACCGGGAGAAGAAGTGACGGTGGCGCGGATCTCGGCGTTTGTGGTGGGAGCGGTGGCGATTACGATTGCGATCGTGCTGGGACCGACTGCCAACGTGGCGTTCCTGGTGGCGCTGGCGTTTGCGGTGGCGGCGTCGGCGAACCTGCCGGTGATTGTGCTGTCGATCTTCTGGCGACGCTTCAATACGGTGGGCGCGGTTTCGGGACTCGCGGTGGGACTGCTGGCCTCGATCGGACTGATTCTGATCGGCCCGAGCCTGATGGGGATCGATCCGCCGACCGTGACCGGAGCGGCGCGGCACTTGATTCAGGCCAAACCATGGTTCCCGCTGGAGAATCCCGGCATTCTGAGCATTCCGCTGGGATTCATCGGAGCGATCGTCGGAACACTCATCAGTCACGAACCGTCGTCGCAGGATAAGTTCAACGAGCTGCTGGTTCGTTCGAACACAGGACTGGGCGCGGAGAAAGCGACGGCGCACTAAAATCCGGCTTCCGACCTTCCGGCTTCCGGCCCTGCGGCTTCGGACCTCAGACCTTGGACCTCGGACATCCGGCGCCTTTGGAATTGGGGCTGAAGTCCAGGGTCCGACGTCTGACGTCTATGGGTTGATATGCTAGATTGGGTCTCGCGGGCCCATAGCTCAACGGTTAGAGCAGCAGACTCATAATCTGTTGGTTCCAGGTTCAAATCCTGGTGGGCCCACCAGAACCCAGCATCTTTGCTGGCGATTCCGCAGATCGTATCCGCGCCGGCGTCCCGCATCCGCTCCCGTGTCCGTCCCATGTCCGCTCTAGGAAAAAACCGCGAATTTGTAAATTCCAGACACGTGTCCGAAATTGATAAACCGCAGCGGATGGTCGATTGCCGACTCGTCGCGAAAACTGCTTGCGCCCTGGACGGACATCGGCGTACTATTCGCGTCAGTAAGAAGCTCCTGCTGGCGGGCGGTCTCCCAAGTGAGCGCTTGAGAGGACCTGAACAACGGCCTCCGCAGGTGACGAGAGGACAAGGCATCGAAAGATGCTCGTAATCTTGCTCACCCGGAGGCTCGCGCATGTCAGGCGCCAAGTCGAAACAACCTGCACCCGCATCCGCACCGATCCCATCACTCCTGCTCGAAGACTTCTACACGCAGCCTGCGCTCGCAGGCGAGCTCGGGGTCAACAAACGAACATTGCAGCGCTGGGAGCAGAAGCGGATTGCTCCCCCCACATCCAAATTGGCCGCATGCGCCTATACAGCAAGGCGACCGTCCGCACCTGGCTTTTGGCGAACGAAACAAAGCAGCTTCAGCGGAGGGCGCGATGAGCAATACCTACAAAGAGACGCGCTAGGCAGAGCGCTGACCGCAAAAGCTTCGATAACATTCCCACGACTCTTCCGTTTAACATGAGATGGTCGAATGGACCGCCAACTGCGCCAGTGACAGTACTAGATGGAATCTCCCGAGACATGTGGGCATTCTGCGACATCGTAAGCTTCTGTGACCCTGAGAATACCTATCAACGACGGCCCACAGGCGCCGATCCAGCAGAAACAGTTGGTAAACTACAACTAGAGTTTGACCTGCCTAGCGAATGGCATCTCCTAATTCCCGGCACATACCAATTGACTCTGAGAATTGGGGCTGCCAACGTTGCACCGATCGACCGGATCGTTGAGTTCACGCACGATGGCAAGTGGGCGCCCGACGACATAATGCGTCGTAACCATTTGGCGGTGTCGCTGAAGTACATTTACACATAAGCTCACTTCTCGGCGTGCGCGTCTCGATATTTCTTATATGCTTTCGCGAACACCTCACGTTCCGCGCGTTCCTTAGCAGCATCCTGTTCCAGAAAAGCTTGCAGTTCTCTGTCGGTGGCGGGATCTTTGCTCCTGCGACTATAGGTTCTCGCCGAAAGTCTGTATCGCGTTTCACCGCTTGATATCGGCGAGCCTGTTCACTGAGAACTCTGAAGTCGGGCGTCAAAGCAGCACCGTGGCCAGTGCTCATAACTTTACCCCATTCGTTCACAATCTCCTGCGCGAATTCGGGAGTGTGCTCAATGCAGTATTCAAGTGAGAGCATGCTCCGATTCCACATCCAACTCAGTTCCCCGCTGCTCCAAAATCATGCGATGGGTAGATTATCGTCCGGGTTGGAGTTCAGTAGTAGCTTCTTCCTCAAAGTCATCCTCGTCTCCGCAAACGGAAGAGACGACCAGCCTTCTACACCACGTCCAGTTCGGTCCCGGGCTCGACTTCTGAGCTTCGATTCCAGAAAACTTGGAGCGCATTATTCATTTGCCGAAGCGTGAGGGACGCTCCGTTCCAGGCCGGGGCGAAGGGTTGCGGTGAGGCGCACTCATGGAAGCTGGCGCTGTTTCACACGTTAAGATACCAGAGGTCGCAGTTGGCGTAATATCGCGATTACACTCAAAATGCCCGGGAACAGGGATTCTGAGTGTAATGGCCTGGTTACATCAACCATCAGTCCTTTTTGCTTTAGTGCAGCCCCCGGAGATTGGTTACCCGCTTGTTGCGGTCGAAGTGGCAGCTATTGTCTGGTAAAACAACCACTATGAACAATCTAATGGATCTCCCAATTCTCGTTTTCGTGCTCTCTCTCGTTGTGCTGTGGTTCTCGACCACCCTCGGAGCCTTCTTTGGCGAGAGGCTGCGACCGTTGAAAGAAGAGGAGCGGGAAGACTTCGGCGTTGTCCAAGCCGCCATCCTGACACTGCTGAGCCTGCTTATCGGATTTGCTTTTTCGATGGCCGTCAGCAGGTACGATCAGCGGAAGAACTACGAGGAAGCAGAGGCCACCGCGATCGGTGCGGAATACGTCCGTGCTGACCTGCTGCCTGGCTCCGATGCGGCAAGAGTGCGTGATCTACTGCGGAACTATCTCGATCAGCGGGTTTTATTTTATGAGACCCGCGATGAGCGACAGTTGGAGCGGATCAACGCCTCTACGGCTCAACTGGAAACCGAGCTATGGTCCGCCGTCGAAGCTCGCGCTGCCGCGTTGCCGCCACCAGTGGTTGCCCTTGCCGTTTCGGGCATGAACGATGTGTTGAACTCGCAGGGGTACGCTCAGGCCGCCTGGTGGAACCGCATCCCTGTTGCGGCGTGGGGTCTGATGGCAGCGGTTGCCATTTGCTGCAACCTATTGATCGGCCATGGCGCGCGTCGGATGGGCAGGCACTTGTTTCTGGTTTTGCCCGTTGCTGTCTCTATCTCGTTCTTTCTCATAGCGGACATTGACAGTCCGCGTAAAGGCCTGATTCGCGTGCAACCGCAAAATCTGATAAGCCTCTCCCAGTCCTTGCATACACACTAGGTCAAGGGGGATTTCTGGCGCAAAATCGCCTTAACACTCATTCAACCCCTTATGGCTGTCGGCGGGCCAAGAATGAACTGTCAGCATTGACAGGAGGGTGACGCGTGTTCGGGAGTAAAATAATAGCCGCTCGTAAGGGAGGCTAGTATGCGTTCTTCCCTTGCTCACCCCTATAAGCCTTTCCCTTTGATTCGCGTTGCCCTCGTTGCAGCCCTGACCCTACTGTTGTCTGGCTGGACCTGCAGTGCGCTATTCCTTAGCTGTCAAGGGGTGGCGCAATCCCCAGTTACTTCACTCTCGCCGGACGCCATTCCAAGCAACGCGGAATCAGTTCTGCTGACAGCGGACGGAAGTGGTTTTACTCCCCAATCGCAGATCATGTGGAACGGAAACGCGTTGCCGACGACGTTCATGGACTCACACCACCTCCAGACAACGGTCACTCAGCAGACCTTCGACTCCTTTGGTGGCTCAGTGGGGAACAATGTGCAGATTTCAGTGAGGTCTCAAGCATCATTCGATGATTTGGGATGTCCAATCGGCGGGAACTCTGCCACGCTGGTTCTAGTCATCAACTAGGGGTCTCCTAGGCCATCGCAGCCCCGGGAAAGGCGAAGAAAGTGGTGCATTTTATTAGCGGGTCCTTCGTCACCAATAGCGGTCGTGTTAGATGGTTGGCGAAACATCCCCATTACGCTCAAAACCCTCAATGAAGGAAATGGCCTGCTTACATCAGTTAATGAGCAGTTTAGAGTACGGCGCGTTTCGGCATAGAGTGTTGCACATGGAAAACGGGGAGACCATCCAAATTCGGCTTCTCGAAGAAAGCGATCCTCCGAGCATCGCTGCCGCGTTCAAGATCATGGGGTGGAACAAGCCCGAGACCCAGTACCGGCGCTACTTGCACGAGCAGGTGGCGGGAACTCGGACGTGCTTTGTCGCTATCTTTGACGGGCAGTTCGCCGGGTACGTGACGGTAAATTGGCGACCTGCTTACGCCGGATTTGCGGACCTGAACATTCCTGAGATTCAAGACCTCAATGTGCTCACAACGTACCGCAGAAAAGGTATCGCAAGTCGCTTACTTGACCGCGCAGAAGGTGAAGCAGCCCGCCGTTCGGGTGTTGTAGGCATCGGAGTCGGACTGCATCCGGGGTACAACGCCGCCCAGCGCCTCTATGCGAAGCGGGGCTACATCCCGGATGCTCGCGGCATTACGTACCGAAATCGCTTTATGGAAGAGGGCGCAAGCGTTGTGCTTGACGATGACCTCGTAATGCATTTCACGAAGCAGTTACCAGCCGGGTGATAAATGATCCGCTGCGTAACTGTTGATCGCGGTAGGGACAGTCATCGCTGACTGCCCCCCGCGCGGACCCGGACGTGCGCTCATTAGCGCATCCGGTTCTTCTCTCAGATAAGTGACGGCCAATGGTGAGGCTTGTCCGTACACTCACGCACCTGTGGGACACGCGGAGTCCCGCTCTGTGTCGGGCACGTGTCAGAGGAGTGAGCGTTCTCCTTGAGCCGCAGATCGGGATAGAGCGCGGGCGCGCCAGCCGTAGGTGGGGGGTTTCCATCCTTGCCCTTTCGGTCTGCAAGGTGGGTTCACAATTCCACCATAGCCACGTTTCCCGCGGCCCCCCTATAATCCCGGACGGCCGAGTTTCTCAGGTCCGGTTCGAAGTGCTGGCCTGTCATCAATGAGCCTTCCCAAATCGCCGCAGAGCTCAAGCGCTAGTTCGCATCCACTCCATAACCATTTGGTTTGCTCACTGCTTCGTCCCTAGCCCTGGCTACGGTTTGGTGTGCCCGGTTTTATCAAGCCGAGCCCGCTCCTGTCGTAGGGACCGCCAAGCACCCAGTGCCCCTTTGCCTGACGTTGGTGTTACCTTCGTCAGGGAGACGTTCCCGCCTCCTGCGGAGACATTACTCTCCGGTCATCGCTCCTACGAGCACATGTGCCAATCCCGAGTGGCTCTCCTCTGCTTCGGTTCTTCACCTCGTTCGAGGAATCTTTGCAGGTTGCTACTAGCCCCTGCTGCCATCAGGATCTTCTCGACGTTATTCTGCGAGTCTTTCCTTGGTTGCCTGGTCCCCTACCCCGG
>Ga0181532_10000358_pt1 | contig 47383 bp, 57 predicted proteins | sample PEATcosm2014_Bin_33_FD_119768 | JGI IMG/M metagenome (GOLD analysis project Ga0181532, IMG submission 119768) | Peatland microbial communities from MTU Mesocosm Facility, Houghton, MI, USA - PEATcosm2014_Bin11_30_metaG | ecosystem: Environmental > Terrestrial > Soil > Wetlands > Peat | place... | reverse complement strand
TCAGGGATTGCTCGTGGGATGGGCTCTCTCTCAGGGGGATTACTACCGAAGGAAGCACTTACTCGCTCTGTGCGTTTCCTAAGCTCATCACGCCTCGGTCACCGGCCGTTCGCGCTGCTCGCTGCAGTTACGGTTAGGAGACATTCAGGCGGAGCGAGCCCCAAGCGAGCGAAGCCGTTCGACGGATGCCTCCGATCAAACTCAGACACAGCGAAGGCGAGCCCGCCCACAGCGGCGAGCCCAGCGGCTATGAAAGAGAAAAGATCCAATCACAACCCATGCCAGCGAAGTGAGAACGTTAGTAAGCAAGCGAGCTGTGTGTCTTGACGCTGCCGCCCAAGACCAGAGGACAGAACCCATGCCTGCTGCTGTCAGTGTTTCAAGCGATTCAACCCTTTCGCCAGCCGATCGAGCGATAGCGCCTGCTGACATTCTTCCATCCCTTCTCGCCGCTCCAGCGCCGCCTGCGAATGACCCACAAGATGCCCTGATGCTTGGCAGAACCATCAAGACGACCGGGATCACTGTGCTCCGCGCCGAACCATCCAAGGGTCAAGACTGGTGGATCTGCCGATGTCCCTGCGGCCGGGAGTTCGTGGCCCACGGATGGGGTGTAAGGCATGGTCGCATCAGGAACTGTGGCGAGCACGGCGAACATGTCGCGGAGCAATCCCGGAGGAACATCACGCAGCAGGCACAATCAGATGAACCAGAGTTCCTCGCCTGGTTCGATGGAGCCTGTGAACCTATCAATCCGGGAGGAACTGCCAGCTTCGGAGTCATCGTCAAAGGTGAAGATGGGACCGTTCTCTTGAGGGACCATCGCGTGGTGGGCAAGGGTAAGGCAATGTCCAACAACCTGGCGGAATATGCCGGCGTCCTCCATGTATTGAAATATCTTGCATCTCGCCCGCCAGGACGAGTGACGATCTATGGAGATTCCAACCTGGTCGTAAACCAGCTCAACGGTAAGTGGCGTGTCCGCAAAGGTCTCTACATCTCGATCGCCACCGAAACCAAAGAACTGCTTGCGCACCTGCGCGGGCTGGGCTGGCAGATCAACTTCTGCTGGATACCTCGTGAACAGAATGAGGAATGCGACGGGTTATCGAAGAAGGAAGCAGACAAGCCAGATGCTAGGGTCCGGTCTGGATCCCTCCCCATAAACTCAACCCTGCCTGGCAGAAGTGTCTCCTGACGTACTGTACTGGCGGCAACCATTCGAGCACTCCCCCCGATCAGCTCAATCTACGGAAGTGGGTCAGTTTCCTGAATAGGCGTTTTCATTCCCAATGCAAGGCAGACCCCCACTCAATAGAGTTTTCAAACGCACAGACGCTCGCCCAGATTATTGGATTGACGCTGTGGAGTCGTCGGCAAGCGCATTACGACACGGCAAATCACATCTGCCCAATCGGAGACCAAACCTGCAAGCTCGGAAGACTCTCTTTAGTTCTTATCTTCCAGCTACGCTTCACTGAGGGCCTCGTAGCGGGGACAATTTCAAATGTGAGCTAGACCCCGGCCTTCACGAGGCCTTCTCGCTCGAGAACACGCCGTATCTCCTCCGACTTGGCAATCAAGTCGCCACTCGGAAAACGGATTTGCGATAGGCCGGTTATGTTACCAAACTCGTCGCAACCTTCCTCTAGCAAGATCACAGCCCGCCTGAAACCCAGGCTGCCCTGGAACAGTCCGACCTCGTGAATCACATTGTCGCGAGCTGCAAGCTTACCGCCTTCACGGTCCTCCTCGGCTGTCATGACAAGGAAAGCAAACGCGACGTTCTCGATCATTTCCTTCAGACGCTCTTGCGTAGAAACCCCGGCTGCAGGGACGCGGTTGAATTCCTCCCACTCAAGGTGTAGTCTGTCTCTGAGAAGATCTCGCAGCTGTTCCCAGCAGCATGAGCGGCCGTGCCCTATGAATACTCTCCTCGCTTCCGAGTGCCGCTCCCTACGCGACTCCTGGAGGGATCCAGCCCGGAGGGAAAGCGAGGGGTCGCCGGGGGAGTAGTGACGCAATAGATCGAAGTACTTCTCAGGTTCTGCGATGTCCCAATAGAAGCCTTCACTCTCGTCGACAAAATCCCCGACAGTGTGCACTGAGGGGTCCGCGATGGACGCGTCGATGACGTCACCGAAAAGCAACTCCTGCCCAGCCGGCGAAAGCCCGTGTTCCGTTTTCTTGATTCTTTTACCGAGGAGATCGTGCATGTACTCAGTGAACTTCTTGGTCCAACATGCTATCGCCCAGGCATTGTCCGCGTGCTGAGGGAATTCGGGATGCGTCTTGTCAATATGACCAGTGACCCGCTTGTTGTCCGGATCGAAGCTAATAAAGCCCCCCTTGTTACGGCTGTCGGTTCGGTAGAGTCCCAGCGCCAGATCAGCTTTCTGCCGGACAAGGAGATGATGCAAAATCGAGAAGGATCTAGAGGGCTCGACAACAGTGTCAGGCATACCCATCATTACGTATTCGAACGCCCTGACCTGCTCGTAAACACTGTCGATAGTATATGGCATGCCGAGGTCTTCGATTGCTTCGGTAAGGTAGTTGAAGTTGATACGCCCTTCGAAGAGATGCTGCTTGGCATAATACTCCCCCACGAAAACCTTCTGGCTGCTCAGGATGAAATGGACGGAAGTCGCTCTTCCAGAGAACATGCTTCTGATGATTTGCTCGCTGCTGACGACAAACTTTGATTTGTCGTTCTCGTCTACGCCTATGGGCATCATCTCCTTGAAGAACCCATGAACCCGGCGGGCCTTACCGCCGGCAGGAACCACACCCACGATACGATCCATTGCTCTCCTCCGAAATCCGCACGGGCTGAAGCCGTCGGGGCGCCGTGTCCATTTATTTGTAATTGTACGTGCAAAAGAGCTATGTGCCAATGGATCCCGTGCGACAAAGGACAAAAGCCGTAGGACTTGTGGGGGGTTCTATAGTCGCTGCCCTCAGCTCCTCCGCGCGATGCATCGATTTTGGACCGATGGTCACACAGTCAGAAAACGCTCTCGTGCAGACGCATAGAAATTCATTGCTCGTCTCCCTGGAAATTGCTGCCGCTCAAGCAGTTCCGGCGCTGTCTGGAACTCGGCGGGCAGAGTCAGGGCTGTGCCCCATGAGTTCTTCACCACTCCCTGCCCGCCGCAGACGACTGGATCTTGTTTCGGCACCCTCCGTTGTGTCGCGTGACAACCAGCACATGGCGGCAAGCAGATTCATCAGTCATCGCTCCCACCCGCCCTGCACATCCCCATTACCCACTCTTTTCCCCAATTAACAACACGCGTGGCGCCTGTGCCACGACAAGGAGGTCCTGTGTTCGTCGAACTCATGCCCCTCCTCGCCGGCCGCACTGTGCTCATCACAGTGGCCAAAGTGGATGACAAGACGCTCCGCGTCAACGTCATTCCGACCCAGGCCAAGGCTGACGAGAACCCGGCTCTAACCACCCCGCTCACCATTACCGGCCCGCCAGAGGAACTCGATGCCGAACTCGGCAAGCATCTGGCCGGCTATGTCCAAACCCACCAGCACACCGCCAGCACCCTGGCCGAAGCCAAGGCCACCATGGAGGCTGCCGCCAAGGCAGCTCAGGAGGAGGCAAGGCGGAAAGCTGAGGAGCGCAAGAAGGCGATTCAGAAACCATCCGCAACGGCCACGCCTGCATCCTCAGCTCCTGCTGAGCCTGTGCCTGCTTCAGCATCGACAGGCACACTCGGGCTATTTCCACCGCCAACGCCCGAACCTACTGCAACCCAATCAAAAGGAGGACTCGCACTCTGATGGAGAGCCACGTGCTTAATCGCTATTTCGAATTCCATGGCCAGAGGCTTCCCGACCCGGACCCCAAGCTTCCGGTAGAGGACGTTCGAGCCCTCTACGCCCACCAATTCCCGGACATCGCTACGGCGGCCATCACCGGACCGGAGGCTGTCGGAGACAAACTGCGCTATCAGTTCACGCGAGCAGTCGGCACAAAGGGATAACCAATGAGCCGAAACACTCATAGAAAGGAGGTGACGAAGCGTGCGGTCCTGGCGGAACTCGAAAGCCTTCGCCAGGGCCGCCACGCCCGTTACCGGACACTCGTGGGGAGGTTCGCCAGATGCCGGTACCTGCAAAGCACAGCCGCATTGTTCGCCGCCGCCGTCGACGCCAACACTCGCAGCTACAATCGGGTGCCAATCGCTGCCCCGCCAGGCTGCCTTCCTCCAGTCAGCTGATGGCACAGGGAACCGGCCTGCTGCCCCGGCTCGCTGGCATCCCGCCGATCCATCGGATGGTTGGCGACGATCGCCTGGCAGTCATGCTGGCCAAGTCTCTCGTCGACCTGGACATTGCCGCTCCTGGAGATTGGACAAGGGCAGAAGGCGACCCAACATCCTTCACCAGGCTTACGCTTGAACGCTGGATCAGAGCGCACGGAGGATCGGCCATCCGCCGTCGCTTCCTGCTTGTTGCCAGCATTAGCGACACTCCCTGCGAATGGGCGGAGCGTAATGAAAGCAGGCCCAACCAGTTGTACCTCATTGTCGAGCCTTCCGAGGCAACCTGCGGCTGCGTGACCTTTGGCCCAACGCTGGAGCTGCTGGAGAGAGTTCATCCACAATTGCCGGCGGCCTTCTTCAACCTCTTCGTCGGAGCCCTTAACCGCTGGATCCGTGTATACGATCACCGCGATGCCGAAGAGCGAGCCGAGACGCTGCGGGAATGGGCCGCGCAGGAAGATGGTGCTGACCAGTACGAGATCCCCGATGTGCAAACGTCGATTCCAGCGTGCATGCGGCAGACAACATTGAATGGTGGTGACGGTCACGCGGCGCTCGGCAGAAATCCTTGATAGGCTGGCAAAGCAAAATCCGAAGGCCTTCGATGAGGAGCTGGCTATCAGTCTCTATATCCTCGGTTCCGCGTACAGCCGAATGGGCAAGCCGCATGAGGCGCTCGGGCCGGCGGAACGAGCGGCCGAGATATTCCAGCGGCTGGACAAGCAGACTGGGACCCCATTGGAGGAGGGCTCTGCTCACAATCTTAAGAATCTTGGCGGCATCTACTGGAAGCTAGGCAGACCGGACGATGCCTGCCGGGTAGCTCAGCGCGCTAGGGAGATATTGGAGCGGCTAACGAAGAGCACCGTAGCCTCCCCAGTAGTTAATCCGGCCGGCGAGGACATATTCCAACCGCAGGCCACAATAATCACCACTGCGAGAACCAAGTGAGCGATCACGAACGTCAAGGGCGTAAAACCGAGGAGGAACTGTGGAAGGAAAAGCACCACAACAACAAACCAGGAGGCTGCGTAATTGTGACGGGCGTCTAGTTCAGGCGCCCATCACGCAATGGTCTACCCATGGTAGATCAAATCTTCCTCACCCCTGCTGAACTGGCCGCGAAGTTGGCGGTCGAAGTTGGCTGGGTTTATAGAAGAACGCAGCAGGGAGCGATTAACCCGCTCCCCCACGTACATGTAGGAAAGGCATTGAGATTTCGCTGGGAGGAGGTAGAAGAATGGCTCAAGACTAGTGGCTCGTCTCTGTCTTGTGATAACCTACGAATGAGCGGAAGTACCAGTGCCCGAGACAGGAGGATTCGCAGAATGTCTCGGAGTCACTGCCAGCACGGTCATGTTCGTCTGCGGACGAATGTGGCGCGACACTACTACGAGGGTTTGTGGAGGGTCTACGACGACCGGCACCCGCATGGGCGCTGGCAGTCACGGAACCTGGGCTACAAAGATGAAATCAGCAAGCGCGAAGCCGACCGACGCCTGCAGAAGCTCTTGGCAGGAGCGCAGGTGGAGGAAGTGCACGCTCCGCGCACGGCCCTGACCCTCAATGAATACGTGGAGGGCTCTTTCCTCAAGGAGTTCCTCCCTTATCGAAAACCAAGCACGCGCATTAGCTACGAACAGATTATCAAGTGCTACCTGGTCCCGTACTTCGGAAAGATGGAGATTGACAGGATCCGAAGGCGGGACGTTCAAGCTTGCATGAATCGCCTTGTGGCGAGAGGACTCGGACGACGGACACTGAACAACATCAGGAATTGTCTCCGTTCGATCTTCAGGGAAGCGAGGAAGGACGAATACTTGGACAATAATCCTGCAGCGGACATTAACCTTCCGTTGTACGTTTCAAAACCGCCCAAGGAAGTGCCGACGAAAGAGACCATTTGCAACGTGCTGAATGCTCTCGAAGACCCTTACCGGACGCTGGCCTGGTTCGTTTGTGTTACAGGCTGCCGGATAGGCGAGGCACTAGGCTTGAAATGGGGTGCAATCAGCTTTGACAATCGGTACGTTTGGTTTCTTTCCGCGGTTTATATGGGCGAAGAGCACAAAACCAAAGGTCACCGGAGCGACAAACCTGTGGACCTGACCGAGAAGGAAATCGAACGCCTGAGACGGTTCAAGGAGAAGGTTCCAAACGCCACGGAGAATGATTGGGTGTTTCCTCATCCTGAGCATGCCGATCGGCCCATGACGGAGCAACACGCGCTTCATTGTGGGCTCGAGAAAGCAGCAAAGAAGCTCGGAATCCACCTGACATGGCACGGACTTCGGCACTGGACGGGGACCATGCTCTATTACGAAGGCGTGGATCTCAAAACAATCCAATCTCGACTGGGCCATGCGGACGTGAGCACCACTGCAAATTGGTATGTTCACTTCAGCCGGAAAGCGGGAAAAGAGGCTGCACAGGTAGCCTCGAAGCTCTTGGACGCCTGGGACAACCTCCCAGCCGGTTCACCCGGAACTGTTGGCGTAACTGTTGGCGTAAATTCTCGCCGGCTGAAGGAGCCTGTGGTAAGCTATTGAAAGTAAAGCAATAGGGAGGTATGGGCCTGTAGCTCAGACGGATAGAGCAACGGTTTCCTAAACCGTGGGTCGGGGGTTCGAATCCCTCCAGGCCTACCATTATTTTCAGTCACTTAGCGCCCTCCCGCTTCGCTTTTACGGGATGTGGTTCCACTTCCGGTTCCTTTGAATCAATCGAACCTACTCGGTCAATTAGCTTGATGTTCCCGCCGGGGACTAGATGGCCGTATATGTCAACGCTGACCTGAATGGAGTGGTGACGCATCATTTCCTTTACGTAGGCAAGGCTGGCTCCACCCTGAATAAGGGCGTGCGCAAAGGAGTGACGCAGGGCATGAAACGTAACACGCCTGAGGCCCGCTGACTTGAGGCACGGCAGGAAGTCCCGGTGATAGACATTTCGAGAATCGAGGGGGCCACCTGTTTCGGACGGAAACACCAATCCGGCAACCCCCTCCTCCCCGCGCTGGATCGCTTTCAACATACGCTCGTCGCGCAGCCCCATTAATACCTGCCGCAATTCCCAATTCAGATCAACCCGTTCCTCCCGCCGATTCTTCGGGCTTGTGAATTTGCCGTGCGTGAAATTGTGGCGAACGAGAATATAGCGGTCGGCGTCGTCTTCGCTCTCCCCGAACTGAATATCATCCCACTCAAGAGCCAACAACTCGCCGAGTCTCATCCCAGTGCGAAGGGCAGTCAGGAATAGAGGGTAACGCTCCGGGCTTAGGATTTTTGCAGCTTGAAGGAACTTTTCTGCCTCCTCCACTGTGAGGAATTCTGCTTTGTGCCCCTCATCCTGGCTACTGTTGAAACGCCCAAACCGTATCGCTGGATTGCTCGACAGGAGATCGTCCTCGACCGCATGAGAGAGAATTGACCTGAGAGTTGCAGCAATGTTGCGTATGGTATTGCGCGATTGTTCCCCCTTGCTCACCAACTCGTCCAGGTACTCCTTGATCGACTTCCTGGCAATCTTCTCAAGCGGCAATTTGCCAAAGCGGGGCCGAAGATGCACGTCGAGAATCCCTTCGTAGCTCTCCGCCGTTGATGGTTTTAGGTTAGGCTGGACATGTGACTCCAACCAGCGTTTCGCGTATTTAGCGAAGGTGATTGGCGTCCCTTCCGGGACCTTCACCAAACCTAATTCCAGGCGCGCTTGTTCTTTTTTGGCCCCTTCATACGAATTACGCTCGGCCTGTTTCTTTCTTCGTTTTCCAGAAGCTGGGTCCCTCCATGCAAACCACCACTTTTTATTTCTGTCGAGCCTGCGCCAGATCCGATCGCGCCCTCTCATAGCCTTTGCCTCCTTACCAGATATAGAACCCTGTTGTTTTGGTCTACTCAGGGTTTTCTCGGCGAATTTCTTCGTTTTTTCAGCCAAACTCGGCTCGCCATTGCCATCTCCGAACGTTACAGTCTACAGTATTATCTACTTTGTTACAAGCACAATCTTAGTAATATCTTACTAAAGTACTACCTGGAAATGGCCGATATTAAGGGGTTTCTCGCGGTCTTCGGATCGGTCGGGACGGGGAAAGGGCTTGATGGGGTTGTCTGGTGCTCATTATTCGGAGATGAACGCGGCTTGTCTTTCGGCTTCGGTCAGGGAGATATCCGGCTTTTCTTTGGTGGTTGTCCCAGGCGATTGGCTCTCAGGCGAGCAGATACATGTCGGATTGGTGTGGTCTGGGCGGACAACTTTCAGGGGATGCTGAAGCGCCTCATCCACAACTTTTGTCCACGACTTTTGTGTCCACGACTTTTGTCGCCTGCCGTGTTGATTCCGTGATATCATCCGCCCGCTGTGCCGAATAGTTACCCACCCAGTCACTTGCTGCCCGACGTTCTCCTTCGGCGTTGCGGCCCTGGGGGTGAGAGTATTTCTGCCAAGCTGTTCGTTGTCAAAAGTAATGCCGGACGGCGGGTCAGCGCTTTGGTGACTAGCTGTCGTAAAGGGAAAACATGACAAGCACAGAGAAAGTCATACAGAAGGCGGTCGAATTCATCGACGCTTCCCCAGCAGGAAAGCGGTACTCCGAGTTGGTCAGGGATATTTCTGCCGCCTTTCTCGATATCCCGGTCAACACCATTCACGGTTCCCTTCATAGGTTCCGAACTGAATTGCCTGTAAACGTGTACCAGCCAAGCCGTGGTCTCTACCGCGCTGTAAAGTACCGGGAAGAAGGCGAGAAGCAGGAACAGGAGGTCACCAAGCAACTCAAGATCGAGAAGATACGAGAAGAGGATTTCTACGACGCTTTCGGCGAGTGGTTGATAAACGAACTTGAGGAATGCACCAGGACCATTAGCGTTGGCGGAAACAAGTTCAAGGACAAGTGGGGCACGCCAGACGTCATCGGTGTGCGGGAAGCCAAGCGGTCCGATATCATCAAGCCTCCTACCGAGATTGTGTCGGCAGAGATCAAACTCGACCCAAGTGGCCTCATCACCGCTTTCGGCCAAGCGTGCTCATACAAGCTCTTCTCGCACAAATCGTACATCGCGGTTCCCGACAGCTCCTCGGAAGACGACATCGCCCGCCTGGATGCCCTGTCCCGGATATTCGGGATCGGCTTGGTCATCTTTAATCCGTTGAACCCCAAGAGCCCGGATTTCCAAATCCGCTCGCGTGCAGCCAGGGAGGAACCGGACATGTTCTACGTCAACAAGTACTTGAAACTCGTCGAAGATGAACTCTTCGCATAGCGGAGATGCGTTGTGGGAGACCCTTCGGGACTCCCAGCAATGTAAATCCTCCGTCACTCAGAGCAATCAGAATCTTCTGGGGAGTGTTCTCGCACAGTCTGGATCAAGTGGAATATAGGCAACGGCATACTAAGTTCGCCCCAATTTCCGGCGTTCGTATCCCTACAGAAAATGCCCGTCTCTATGCCGTATGTCAGATTTCCCGGAATTGCGCCTCAGCCTGCATTTCGCGGCAAAACCCGCTTGCACCAAGCTGCTGCCGTGAATCACGACCTACCCGTATGCTCCCCCAGCCGAAGTGCTTCCGCTCCCTCGAATCTCCCGGAGCGGTGGGGAGTGAGTGCTTCCTCCCTCCCCCTTGTAAAGGGGGGAGGGAGGGAGGAAGCACTCTCCATCCCCCGCTGCCCGTGCCGAGGGAAGCACTTCCCGGAAAGGGAAGCACTCGAAGCGTTATCCTTCCCTCGGCAGATTGTAAATCACAGCACGCTTCGGACCAGGCTCCGTCAAGACAAGTTCTTCCTCCCGAAGGCGCTCTAGTTCCTCATATACCTTTGCAGTCTTTCCGCCGACTGCTTCGAAAATGCGGCGCCCAGATATGCCTTCGGGATGCCGGGCCAAGACGGCGAGAATTCTCTCACTCAAGTCGTCGCGGTCGCGATGTTCCGTCTTTGGCTTGCTCTTGAGCACTGTGAACAGCTGTTCGCTGTCGCCGCCCTCTGGGATCGAGGGCTTCAGGAGCAGCTTCTCGCCGTTCCGCCCCCCGAATTTATCGCGGACGATTTCCAGTAACAGCGAGACGCCTCCGGGACTGGAAGGAGAGCCAGAGGCTCGAAGGCTCAGCAGCATATCCGTCCCGTCCTCAATCGCTACAGCACCTCGTGGCCTCTCTCGTTCCTTCCGACCAGTGTTGTGAAGCACCGACACCGTCGCCCCGAGGGTGGTCAGCCTCCGAAATCTCTCGAAGAGGGCCGCCATGTCCTTAGTGGAATTTTCATCGCCGGAGTGGAACCGCTGGAGCGAATCAAAGATCAGCATAACGGGAGAGCATTTCTCGACGATCTCCTCGTATTCGTCAATCTTGTCTTCCTCAGTTTCCGTGTCCAGCTTGGGAGGCGGACCTGTTTCACTCCACAGGTTCCAGAGGCCGAAATTCGGTTCACCGGCAGTAAGATCAAGAGTACGCAAGCGCGTCATGAACTGCTTGCGGGGATTGTCGCGGTTCAAATACAGTACGCGCATCATTTCCGTTCGTCGGCCCAGAAAGTCGCTACCTCGGCAGATGGCCTTCGACAGCGCAAGCGCGAACCATGTTTTCCAGGCACCGCGCCAGCCGCTGAGTAAGGTAATGGCGTTTTCCGGGATCAGACCTTCGACGACCGACGATTGTGGCTCGAAAGCCTTTTGAGATACGCGGAATCGGTCCCATACCGACGCGATTTCCTGCTCTCGCTCCCATTCATCGCCGATCGCAATTTCCTGCTCTTCCAATCGCCTATTGAGGCAATTCTTGAATATCGGATCGTCGCACCTGGTCCAAGTGCCTCCAGTTTCATTACCCTTCACGCGATACCAGATCGGTTTGCCTTTCTTGTCCGTGGCCGTCCGGCGAGTAGCGAACAGCATCTTCGGCGTCAACCGCGCGTAGACGGTTTCCGGAAAATCAGGATCAATGTAAATAGACTCAGAGGGATCGCTCAGAGTCCCCATGGTTGGAACCTCCCCAAAATAGTTTCCGGTGCCCCAGCAGGCGCAAACTCCTGGGGAGGGAGGTAAATCGCCTGCCAGGGCAACCGGGAGAGCCACATCCCGAAAGGGGATGACCCTCAATAGAATTTACTCGCCGGGAAAATCGGAACTTGTTCTTGAGCCGCGAAATGGATTACTGAGGCACTGTCTGCTCTTTGTGAGTTGCCCAAGCTGGACAGGCGGTTCAACTGAGTTGAGATGTCGGTGTTGCGAGTAGCTCGGATTAAGTTAACGTCAGTTCCCGCTCATTTCCCCGCCCCGAAGATATCGTATTTTTCCGCCCTTTTCATACCCGTCCCGGCGGCCATCAAGAAACGTGGGTTTTGATCTGCATTTCGCCGGTGAATCTCGCCGTCCATCAATCTGCTTTGGAATATCACGTCTGCCCGCACCGAACTCAGGCATAACGGGAGGCCACTTTTTGTGGTTTATTGGGGATTTCTCTGTGGAAAGAGGCGCGTGCTAAGAGAGGGAAGGGATCTGGTTCGAGCAGGGGAAAACGGCACCCCTCCCCCGCTTCCCTGGATGGCCATTGGTCATCGTACTTGTCAAGTGATGTGAAAACAGCTTGCATCAGGAGAGAGTCCTGTGCTACCGTGCTATTGGGATTCCCGGGAACATTTGCTAGAGAGTAATGCACGCGCTGAAGTTCGCACAGGCGTTTTTGGTGCCGTCACTTTGAGACGGAATTCTGAGACGCACCTTCGGTTGATTTTCAGGGCCGCCGAGAAGCGTCTCAAAACCTACCCTTTTCGAAACCGAATCGAGGTAGGCTTCATTTTATTCTTTCGCCGTTGTTCAATATCTTCTTCACAGAAAGCAACGATGGAGTTCGATGTAGTCGCGATCCGCAAGCCAACTGCGTATGTTTTAGCCGATGATGCTGACCTGTCGTTGAACCTTGGTTGTTGTCGTACTTGCGTGTGGAACAAGGACACCTCAGGAGGACCGCCATGAAACGGACTTCGCAGCTTACGATGCGCCACTCCACATTTCGCTGTGTAGCGGCGGTGATATGCATCTTTCTCTTGCTTCCGCCTGTGATTACTGCGCCCGAGGGTGCTTATGCCCAGTCTGCCGCCGACGCGGGGACTCTAGCGTATGTCCTCAATCAGCTCCAGTCCACGCTGGACGGGTTGATGAACGACTTTCGGAATAAGGCGAACGAGCTGGCATTAGCGGTCGGTGCTCAGATACAAAGCCAGATTGATATTGCGCGCCAGGAACTAGATACAGAGCTAGGGTTTCAACAGCTGCAGTGGTCGACTACAGCCCAAACCTTAGTAAGTAATATTACAAATTCCATCAATGATTTGAAGAATTCCGCATTCGCCCAGGCTCAGGACCTTATCAATCAGTTCGGATTGATCGTGCTTGCGCTACCGTTCACGAACAAAACTCCACGACTCCGACAATTTTATCCTTTTGTCGTACCCCAGCCACTGCCGGGCATCAACGATCTCACATTTAATATAGCGGGAATCTTCCCAGACTTTGGAACAGACAAGAAGTACACGCCTGTGCTGTCATTCGCCGGCCACTCCTATACCGCCGTGAGCGGTACTGCCTACTCTGCTCTATTTCACGTCCCAAGGACTGACCTATCATTCCCAGCCGCGCTTCAAACTCTTCCGGCAACCGTGATAATTCAGTACAGAAAGTCATGCGCGTTATTGTTCCACTGCGACAGCAAGGTCACCATTCCGGAATCGATAGCTCTCCTACCACCATCGCCCGGAAATCTACACCTCAGTTTTTCAAATACCACTCAACAATACAGATCGACTGTCAAGACTTCTTATCTAATGCACCAAGACGCGTCGGGCGGGGACGACGTCAATCACTTTCAGACCGCGCAACCTGACCCGGGATGGGAGGTCATACCGGAGAGCGTACACATCACCATTCGATCGAAAGACGGAGACGCCTCGGTGGATACTCAGAAAGGCAACTGTAGCACGACTGCCGCCGCTTGTTGGAAAGTTACAACAATTCAGCATCACTGTGTTATGTTTGTTTGCCCGCAGGGGCAGGACGGTTCAGTATCGTTCCAGCTATCCTTCCTGGAGCAAGAGTTGGTTCCGCATACGGATACAGGCTCCACTGACCTCACCATTAACTGGGGGGAGACCACGATGTACACGTTCCCGACCGAAACGTCTGCCACGGGAGCGCCTGGGGTCTTGCAATGGGTAGGTACCTATACGGACTTCAACAATGTTGCTGCCCCATTTGGTTCCGGGAACTCTGAGATTAATTCGCAGTACATGAAGACGACGAACATCCAGGGCACACAGACCTGGGTGTTTTCGGTGTATCCATTCAGCGTCGACGCCGGCTCGGATGTGAGCGCATTGGTCAGTAATCCAAAACTTACGGACATGGTGAGTATACTTAAGAGCTTTGGCCTGGGAGCCGACTTCAATCTCAATCCGCTTACCACGTTCGGCTTTAACCGGATTTTGGTGTTCGGGGTAAAAGGGCTGTCTTATGCCCTTCCGTCTCCGCCTGCTGGAAGTCCAAGCGCGCCGTCTGGTCCTGTGTCAATTAGCGTAGCCTTAGGTGATGCCAACTATGTCGTCGCAGACGTCTCGCCCGCGCACTCTGGGCTTACCGGACCAGAGCAGGCGTTGCAGGCCGCGACCTCTAGTTTGGCCCAGGCCACACATGACACCTCGCGTTCGCTCAAATGACCTCACTTTAAGAATTGAGTGGCGAAAAGACGGCGTCCATCAGCATCTGAAGGTAGTGGCTTGCTGCGGGGTCGCAATGCGGACAAGGTACAACCGCACATTAACTCGAGGGCGGGCAAATAGGAAAGGGGTAGGGCGCTAAGGAGGTTTGACCCGTTACTCAAAACCCATCCTTTGTGATGCTGAGTGGGTAATGAGATTGATGTTCTTGTTAGACGAAACTAGAGCTATCGTGAGCAGCGAGTAAAACCTCGGGACGGAGAAGCGATTGCCGGACGCAGTCATGACGAATTCCGGGATTGTGCTTGCGCTGGCGAGGATTGCGGCACGGGGAATTCTCGGCAGAAACGCACACTAGTCTGCGCCGTGGGAGTGACGCCTATCAGTCTTCTTTCGCGGAATAAACTTTCGCACTCGATCTTGGAGATGGTCCATCCTGGCTTGGAGGGCTTTCCTCGCCGCCGGGTCTTTGGTTACGTCCATCGACATCTCCACAGACTTTATATGCTGCCCCATAGTCCTGCCGGACCTTCTCTCCCGCCGCTGATTACGGTCCGGCTGGTGCATCCTAAGATGTCCGAGAGCAGCCAAAACGGCGGACGGCAGGAGAATCACGGCCACCAGAATAAGCACAACGATGAGGGCAACGCTCATTTCGTCCTCGACTCCGGTAGAGGCGCTTGCCTGCGGCCCTGCACCAGCTCTCGACGAATCTCCTGCCAAGCGTCCTGCGAAACAGCGAAAAAGGCCGCTACGACATTGGGGTCGAATTGGCTTCTGGAGCACCGGCGGATTTCTTCAAAGGCAGCATCGAAAGAACCGGCGCGCCTGTAAGGTTGGTCGTTGACCATAACGTCGAAGGCGTTAGCGACCGCGACAATGCGTGCTCCTAACGGTATATCGTTCCCTTTGAGCCCTCGGGGATAGCCGGTCCCATCAAACCGCTCATGGTGCGCGAGAACGATCTCAGCCGCAGGCGTAAGGAATGGGATATGGGAAACCTGTTCGTAGCCGATGCGCGAATGAGTCTGCATCACGGCGAATTCTTCAGGTGTCAACTCGCCTCGCTTACTCAGAATCGCGTCTGGGATTCCGATCTTGCCGATGTCGTGCAGGTATGCCCCGCGCAAAAGCTGCGTCAGTTCTTCCTGCACGCAGCCCATCGCTTTCGCAATTTCCAGGGAGTAGTGGGCCACCCCCTCCGGGTGTGAGTGGGTCCTTTGGTGCTTCAAGGCTAGGGCTTCCCGTAGAGCCTTCAATGTCTCGTCGCTGGACCGCTCGATTTCGTCGTATGTCCGTTGGACGCTCTTGAGGGCGGTCTGAAGCTGTTCCGTCCGTTCCTGTACCATGTCCTCAAGGCGCTCGCGGTAAGCCTTCAATTCCGGCTCAAGGCGCTTCTTCTCAAGTGCCCGCTTCACCGCTACGGCAACCGTCTCAAGCCGGAAAGGCTTCAAGATGTAGTCGTCCGCACCCTGCTTCATCGCATCTACGCCCAGTCTCACATTCTCAACGCCGGTGGCGATCAGAAAGCTCATCCAAGGGTATCTGGTACGCGCCGTCTCCAGAAGCGACAGACCGGACACCCCCGGCATCCGCAGGTCACAGATGAGGGCATCAAAGCGCTCCCGCTCCAGTAGCTTGGTCGCCTCGTCGCCGCTCGCTGCGGCCCGGCACTCGAATCCCTTTGGGGTTAGTCCCTCGATGAGTAGCGCGCTGATTGAGGGTTCATCGTCCACAATGAGAATGCAGGCTTTCGGAATTGCATGTTTTGTCAGGTCGTCATGTGCATCCATGAAATTTCCCCTTCCTTGCCGCTCGCCGGGTCAGCCCCCCCTTACGAGATTCTCTAGCTCAACGTATCCTACGCCTGAAACCTCCCTGCCATTCGGGAACTTGCAGAACCAATTGTGGCTGCTTTCTGCCGTATGTCATTTGAGGCTAGTATCTTGGGCCTGGTGCGATGCACGTTTCCAGATCAACGAATCCGGTGCCGGAATACGGCTCGTAATTTCTCAGCTTGATCGTCCAGTGACCGACGGAATCGAGAGTGACAAGATCGCCCTCCCTGTCCTCGTAATAGGCATGAGTCAAGTTCACTCTCACAACATGAAAGCCAAGGTCCAGCAGCAGCAAATGCTTTGCGCCGCCGATCTGAGCCGCCAACTTCATCAGTACTTGATCGTATTCCCGGCGAAGGGGGGAGGGCTTGCCGTTGGCTTTTGCAAACGGAGAGTCCACTTTCTCAACTCCTGCCGTGCTATGGTTTCTGCCAACGTTACCTAATCCGATGATCTAAATTCTATACCGGAGGATGCGGCCCTTGAAATCGTACTAAAGTAAGGTGGCGAAGTCGCCAGTGACGCCCCGCATAGGGGCTCGACACGCGAACGGCTCCCGCCGCCCGTTCTCCAGGTCCGATCTTTCGTGAAATAGTATTGTTACGGCTGATAATGACGAAAATCGACAGATTGCTGAATTATGGACGGCGAGGGCGTTTTAAAGGCCGAAATTTCGCGTTTGCAGCCGGTTCTAGCGACTTTTTTCCACCTGCCAGTACGATCCTATGACCTGCTTCGCTAAGTCCTTTAGTTTCAATAACTTAATTTTCGGGCTTTTTCGACTCCTAGATCCTCGACGTTCTAAGGCCATCCCCAGCGTTTTGAGCAACTTAGACCCTCTAAAATCGGGCGTTTGAGGTGCTTTGGGCCGGAACCAGCCGCTCCAAGGCGAAATAGTAGCCTATGCTCAAAGGCAACTGTGTAGCTTAGGTATAGGCTACTGATTCGTGATGGCCAGCGCATCAGCGTCGTGAGGCGGTCCTCTGTTGTTTCTGGCACCCCCCCGAAAGCTGCCACCGACATTCCGAAGCTGCTGGTCGCATCGCCGTGGCTTGCACCGCCCGATCAGAAGTTGTAGGATTCCGCGAGTGACGCCGACCAGCCGGTTTTAGGATTCAGTCCCGTGTACAGTGGAAATGACCAAACCCATCCCAGAACGACGTGATGTTTGGAAGGGAGGACAGCATGGACGACGCCGATAACTCGGTGACGCAAGGGAGCGGACGAGCAGTCAAGGATTACACCTCGTATAATGAGAAAGATAGGGAACCATCCCTCAACAAAACAATTCGGGAGCTAATAGACTCTAACGATAACTACATTGTTTACCTTGACGAGGATTTGGCCGTCGAGTGGTCGTTCAACGACTCATATGGTGAGACTCCTGAGGGGTTTGGCGACGTGGCCAATGAAATCGGTGACCTTGAAGCTCTGTCAGAGGTAATGCTCGCGAAGCGTCAGTTGCGGGCCTTTCGCCGATTACTTGCAGAAGCGATGGCCAGAATTCTCGGGGACCATGACGAGAATGGCGCAAAAGAGAACCTAAGAGCCGCTCGATCATTTCTGTTCGATCGAGGGCTCGAACGAAAGCGAAGTTTGTATCTCATCACGGCATTCATCGCGACGGTTACTGCCTGCCTTACGGCGTGGCTGATTTGGCACTGGAGATCGGAGGTCACTCAGGCTGTCGGCCTTGACGGCTTGCAGGTAAGTATTGGCGCTATGTTTGGGGCGGTCGGCGCTCTGGTTTTCATCCTTGGCCGTCTTCCCCAAATCGAAATGAATGCTGCGGCTGGTCCACTGATCCACTGCTTGGAGAGCGCTGCCAGGGTTGTGACTGGAATGTTGGGGTCTTTGCTTGTCGCCCTTGCAGTTAAAGCAAATATAGTTCTCGGGCTGACACAATCTTCCGGCCACGAATTTGCATTCTTGTTGGCAATTTGCATTGTTGGCGGGTCGAGCGAACGGCTCGTTCCAAGCATTATTGAACGAATGGAGGATTCCGTTGTGGGAAACCACGCTCATGGGCAAAAGACTCCTAAGCATGGAGCGTAAGACGCGGCTTCCAGAGATCACCTTTCTGTGACGCTCTTGTGGCCATGTGACGGACGGCTATTAGGAACGCAATGGTGGATGAGTGCAGGCTCTGTCGGAACCAGGCTAATCTTCAACGTAGCCACATTATCCCTCGGTTCGCCGTGCAGTGGGTCAAGGACACCTCCCTCACCGGATACTTGCGTAACCTGACTTCGCCTAAGCGCCAGCAGGAGACGCGACGACCATATCTGCTGTGTGCTGCCTGCGAAGAGCGGCTGAGTCTGGACGAAAGGCAATTCGCTCAACGGATTTTCATACCGTACCACAGCGAGGGCCGAACGGAATTCCGGTACGAAGAATGGATGCGGCGCTTCTTGATCGGCCTACTCTGGCGTATCTTGGCAGTCCGAACCGCGAGCTATCCGTGTAACGTGGGGTACGTTTACAGCGCGGCATCAGAGACGTGGCGAAGATTTCTGCTCTCCGAGACCCAGGACCCAGGAGAATACGAGCTTCACGTCTTCTTCGGTGATGTCGTTTTAGACAGCACTTTCGCTTTGCCCCCTAAAGCCAATTGGTACTTTGCGAGAGCGTTTGACGCAGCGCCGGGTTTCAGCAGAGCAGGTGAGGCACTAGTCTACGCGAAGCTGGCCAAGATCATGGTCGTCGCCTTTCTGACGCCGCGCGACCCTCAGAGAGAGAATTGGCAGGGGACGCAGGTGCTCTCCATTGGAACCTTGAGAACACCTCAAACAATGATTACGAAGGGCTTCGGGGCGTTTCTTCAAGACAGGATGCGTTTACTTGAGCGGATTCCGGGAAAAATGACGCCTCGTCAATTTGACAAGCTTGTGGCGTCGGTGGAAGCTGACCCGAGCAGGCTACTTTCGTCAGAAAGCCATCGTGTCTTCTTAGCGGACCAAGAAGTTCGGGGTCGTCTCCAAACGCGCTTCCGGCAGCTACCAATGAGGGGCAGTGACAGAAATCGTCCCTGTCCTTGCGGAAGTGGTCGCAAGTACAAGCGTTGTTGCGGCGGAGGATGATGCTTCAGGTCCAGCGAGACATTTCTACGCTCACAGAGGACCTTCATGGACTTGAGGAAGGCCGCCGCGTCCTCGCGGTGGGCGCGTAGGTGCAAATCTCGACTATCGGCGTGACTTCAATATCGCTCCGATTCGGACAGGTTCGGTACCAAGGTCATCGGACTGCGCGGGGAGGATACCATCCAGCAACGTGCCCTCTGATTTCGCGATATACTTTTGGCAACGGGTCCGGTCAGGAGCCGTGGACCTCATTACCGCTGGAAACGCGTCGTATGTTCTCCCCTCAATCAGTCGTCCTGCTTTCGATTTATTGAATCCACCCCACTGCTTGAAGAAAAATGGTACGCCAGCAACCGCACACTGATCCCGTATTGAGGTGACCCAAGCCTCTTGCATGGGGCGAGCTTTCCCGCCGCTCTCGCCTCCTACGATGACCCAGTGAATGCCACTCAGGTCCAGCTCTCCAAGATCTTCGAGTAATGGCTCTATCGACAGGAAACGGATCGCGGCCGGGGCATTTTTCAAGTCCTGAATTCGGGGAAGTCCATGCTTCTTATTTTCGACGCTCACCCCCCACCAAATGTGACACTCCTCAGCTGCCGGCCGGAGGCTGGTGGTTAGCATTTTACGCATTCGAGCTGACCGCTTTGTTAGCACTTGGTACACGTGCCAGTGGGCTCGCAGCATTATCGCAGTCACGGCGGCCACGTACTCATCCGGGACACCCTCGTGGAACAGATCGCTCATTGAATTGACGAAGATCATCCTCGGCTTTCGCCACTTAAAGGGATCACAGAGCCTTTCGGGAACGAGCCTCATGTCGAATCCCATCTCGTACGGATGCCCTTTAACTCCACGGAATCTCTCTGCAAAGGTCTCTGCATAGCAATGTGTGCAACCAGGGCTGATCTTGGTGCAACCTCGCACCGGATTCCATGTCGAGTTGGTCCACTCGATTGACGACTTCTCGGACATAGGCCCAATTTAGGCTGAAACTAGGCTCAGGTCAAGCTGTAATAAATTTATTGCATTTTTTTAGAGGATCGTCATAATCTTGGGGCGTGGCAGATAGTGATTCGCACCGTTCCGGGGATAAGGTACGGCTGAAGGACCGCGTCCAAAGGTCGCCAGGTGTGCGTGGTATCATTCACACGATTGAAGGGAATGGCACACTGGTAGTGGAAATGGGACATAGTCGCAACAGGCTTCGTGTTCCTCCATCCGGCGTGACGAACTTCAGCTTAGCAGCCAGAAGGGCATGGCGAAAAATGCCGGACCGGCGTGTAGGCAGACCAAAGGGGAGCACTGTTTGCGATCGGGTTTCGGTGACAATCCGGCTTGACCGCGACCTGTGGGAGAGCTTCCGCACCGCGGAGGCCGCAGGCTTTGTCACTGACAGAACGGCGACACTGAATACCTGGCTCCGGGAGTGCCTTGACAGCATGCCGCATAGATCCAAAAAAGCTGCCTCATGACCAAACCACTTACGACGGCCCAACGAGCGCAGATTTTAGAGATGCTCAGTCAGGGTGCTGACCGCAACTACATCGCCGGTTCGGTTGGAGTAACCCCGGGGCAGGTTTCGGCTGTTGCGGCTCACAGGACGATGGGGAGCTATACACTTCCTGAGCCAAGCGTTAATCAGGCTGTCGAGAGACGTGACGCGGTGCCAGCTGGTGCAATGCTCCTCTCCATCGATGATAAACCCGTGGCTTCGGAAGCCCGACTGTCGCACGGTGGCATTTTTCTGGGGATTAACGCAACTGACCAGGTACCCGTTTATTGGAACCCAACACCACAAGAAGGATCAGCTAATCCACACGTACTCATTCTCGGCGAAAGCGGCTATGGTAAAACTTATGCTACGTCTTGCTTGCTTAGCGAATTAGCGGAATCAGGTACTCCCTCGGTGGTATTTGACTACGGGCAGGGCTTTTCGCCCGAGAGTTCTCCTAGCGTATTTCGTGAACACGCAAACGTAGTCGATTTCGAGTTAAATAGAGATGGGATAGCCATCAATCCACTAGAGATCTTCCCTGTGGATTTGCACGGTCCGGCAACAGTGGCCCAGCGAATTGCAGACACATTTGCACGAGTCTATCCGCGGATCGGCGTGCAGCAACACGCCATAATCAGACGGGCAGTGCTTGAAGTGCTTGAGGATAGTGGGATCAGGCAGCACGACCGAATGACATGGACCGCGAAAGCACCGCATTTCCGTAATATCGAACGTAAGTTGGCAGATTTCGCCAACGATGCCGGACTCTCCAGTCGCCGGGTCGCCCTGGCAGCGGCCTCGCATATCTCAACCATTTTTGTGTTTGAGACTTTTCGCTCTACTGGTCGGAAGTTAAGTTGGGAACACTTGCTAAATAGCACGCCCGCGCAAACATGGGTATTACAGCTTGGTGGTTTGGAATCTTCGGTCGAGCGCACGGTGACAGAATTCCTTCTGTGGAATCTCATTAGATTTGTGGAAGTCCGGGGACCCGGCCCTTTGCGCTGCTTCATCGTTTTGGATGAAGCGCACAAGATGTCCTTTTCCGCTGGCTCGCCAGTTGAAAAACTCTTACGTGAGGGCCGCAAATTTGGGTTGGGCTTAATCTTAGCTTCACAACAGCCGGAAGATTTCAGCACCGTCGCATTCGCTAACACAGCCACGAAGATCGTCTTTCAAGTTTCTGATGATCGACGCGTGATTTCCCGGCAGCTATACAGGAAGGCAAAGAATCTAGTTGAAGAAGCAGATGTTGCCGATTTGATTACGAAGCTGCCACGCGGCGCAGCCTATGTCGTCACGGAGAATACCGGCACGGTCGTCGAAATTGCGAGTTTTGAAGATAGGCTTGCCCGTTGGTCAAAGCAGCATCTACGTGTCGAGCCATAACGCCGATCATTGAAAATGGGAGCAACGGAGGATCTATGACCTGGAAAGACATCAAAGATCAGTTCTCGATTCATGACATTGGCGCTCCTTTGCTAGCCAATCTGGCAAAAGGTATCTACAGCCCTGAAGCGGTGCTCCGCGAATACGTACAAAACGCTGCAGACGCGTACGTGGACCTGGAGGAAATCAGGAAGAAAAAACTCGCACCGACGGAAAAACAAATCGACATCTATCTGCAAGATAACAACACGCTCACAATCCAAGACAGCGGCGTCGGGATGAACCTTCAGGAAATTAAGCATTACAAACGTATCGCACTCTCCCCTAAGCTCGGGAAGGATCGTGCAGGCTTCCGCGGAATAGGAATTTGGGCTGGGTTCTCGGCTTGCGATAGGCTCCAGGTTGAGACTACCAAACTGGACGATCCCCACAAGTACCGCTTGACTTTAGACTTTGGGAACATGCGCAAGCTTGTAAATGAGAATATAGATGTCAAACAACTGCTTGATGATCGATATCAGATTGAAGAGGCTGCAGCGCTCGCAACCGACAATTATACGCAGGTTCGCCTCATTAATCTGCACAACGAGTTCCTCGACCTGCTCAAAGCCGAAGAGTTGGAGCGTATTGTGCGAGAGATTCTCCCGTGCCGCATTGATCCCAATTTTAAATATGCCGAGAAGATAACCGAACATCTCCGCACACTCGACGGATACCAGGAGTATGTCATCAACGTGAAGGACATCGAAGTGGTAAAAGGATTCCCTACAAATGTGACGGAGCCTGTATTCACGACGCTGACGCACGACGACGATGAATACGCGTTTGCTTGGTACTGCGCAAGTCCAACTCCGAGAAGCTTCAAGGTAACCGAGGCAAGCAATTTCAGGCTTCGGGTGAGGAACATTGGTGTAGGGGGACCGGGGATTTACTCCCAAGAAAATGGCTCTCAGTGGGGCGTTCGTAATAAAGTTAGCTCCCCTGAGCTCCTCGACTGGTACGTCGGAGAGATTCATATCCTCAAACCCGACATCAAGCCAAATACGCCGCGTAGCGAACTGGAACTCGATTCCGAATCACGGAAAGCCATCGCGCTGATCCGAACATTGTATGAGGAGCGGGTCATATACAGGCGAGCCACTTCAGAGGTAAACAGCCATCTGTCCCAGGTCAAAGAAGCGGCCCAACAGTTAAACGAAGGAAAAACGTACGAAGAACCAGATGCCACTCGTTTGCTGAAGCTTATGCGGAAGTATGAGTCGCTGTCCAAACCAAAAAAGACAAAACTGGTCGGCATCGAAGCGGAGAAACGAAAGATCTTAAAGCAGGCCGAAGCCAAGGACAGTGAGATCGCGAAGAACCGTCGTGAGATTATCGAACACCTCCAACAACTAATAGGATCATCGGCCGCAGAGGTGGGAAAGAAGTCACCAACAAAAACTACAAAGGGTGGAAACGCTGATGAGGAAGGTGGCGACGATTCCGACCGATCAGCAGGCCGTGAAACGGTACCTATCACAGACTACGAGAGGTTATTAAGCGAAATTCTGCTGGCTGTCGAACGCCACCTGGAAGACCAAGATGAACTTGCGGCTAAGTTGAATGAAGCGATTGAAGACATCTTTAAGCGGAACGGCCTTTTGGTTACGGCCTGAGTCGAAAACTCGAACTGGAGTGAGGTGGAGGCAAGGTCTAAAGTTGTGGCCACCTCACAATTCAAATACGTAGATGCCGCAGAATCCTTTTCCTGATAGCATCGAAAAGCAAGCTCTTCGGCGGCGGGATGAAATATTCCTCGAAGGGTTTCGGTCTCGAACCTTGGGTACGGGCCTGCGATATTGCGGGCTCACGAGCGCTGAATTCAAGGATATCCAAGTATGGAGGCCTCATCTTTCATCAGTGTGTGCAGTGGAGAAAGATCAAAGCGTACTGAATGACATGGAAATCAACTGGAGGCGGCTCAAGCTTGGCATTCCCCTCCAAATCATTTCAGGCGATATTCTCGAATATCTTCGCGAGTCAACTACGCCATGCTTCGAACTTTACAATCTTGACTTTTTTGGCGGATATACAAATCCCAAACAAGACGGCAGTTCGCGATGCAGAGAGGCCATTCGTAGCCTTGCCTCACGGCACCGAGAGTGCCAGTGCTCATTCGTGGTTATTGCGACATTTAACATCCGTGACGGTGGAGTGCAGCAATACGACGCATTTCTTAATGAGGTTAGGTCGGCTTTGGAGGGCTTTGACAACGTCGAACCAAATCTACAATCCCACGCGAAGACCCACGCGACGAAGATCAAACTGTCGTATATGTACTCTTGCTGGGCCGCAGGTCGTGCAAACGATTTCGATGTTGAGTTCGAAGATCCATTTGTCTACAAGAGCCACGCCACGACACTTGTCCACTTTTTTGCAGTCTTTATCTACCGCTCCACCGTACTTCCTAGGCCGCATGCGGAGAAAGACGCCCTAATTGCGATTGCAAATTTGCCTCTAAAAAGGATGGATGGCAGGATCGTTCGCATCGAGATGAAGCCAGCTATTATCACACGACCATAATTTGCCCGTGGAAACCGACTGTCAAACAGCCACAAGGTCTTTCAGATCCTTGCCAATATGCGGTCAATCAACAACTTTGCGGACTGCCTGTTCGGGGAGCATTCATAAACAAGAGTGAAAAGTCGTTCAAGAATACTTCGCTCGCGTCCGCGCAAGCGATTAAGGGTTCCGTTGTGGCGGTCGGCTCCTAGGACCTTCTCCCATCGCCGTCTGATGTTTCGCAATGAGGCAAGGAGCCTGGCCCTGTCTGCGCTATTAAGCGAAGAACCCGAGCAGGATTTTTCCATTTCCTTCAGCTCCGCAGACGTTTCCTTCTGTAGACGTTGCCGTTCGCGAGCACCCAGCACCCCCTGGCGGACAATGGAAACATTATTTGTCACGCGTGCGAAAGCCATGTCGAAGTGGCGGATTGTGTTTCGACGTATGGAACTCTGCCGACAGCGACGGCTTAGATCCTGGGCAATCGGAGTCAATTGACTCAACACATTGTTAAAGTGGGTACTCTGCTCGAAATGGTCGCGACGACCGTTTGGCAGAATCCTGTCGTCCAGTACATGGATCTCGCCCACCGCCCACGAGTTGAATCGAGGCTCGTTAAACAGGTAATCGAGAACGTCCGACTCGCCGACCTGCATATTACCGCTGCGAAGGCGCAATCCCTTGATTGATGCTGTGTTGTCGATCGCTCCGAGATAGCCATGATCCAGAATCCACCCGGAAGCGGCGATAGTGTTGTCCGCGCCTGATATGTCAAAAAACCGAACACCGGAAAAACGGTCTAAGACACCCCTTCTCACCTGAAACTCATTATTGTGAGGGCGGAATAGGGGTTCTCTGTTCCCGTCCAGGTATATGAGGACGCCTCCCACATTGACCTTGCTGCGCATGGCACTTTTTATTTGCGTACCATAGTTGAACTCAGGCGAGAACGGAACGGGCGCTACTTGCGAAAGGTAGTCTCGTATTACCTGGGCATTCATCAGACGGTCATCTCCGTGTCGCACGATGCCTGACAACTCTACTTCGAAAAAGTGCAAAGAAGTGTCGTCCCCCGCCGTGCGTTGAACACTGACGACCTCCTTGATAAGGTCCTCAACATCCTCTCGAAAATGCGGGTCGCGCAGAATCGATTTCAGACGCCGACAGTCCCACCTCATTTCATTGATCTCTTGCTCCCCCGCAGACCGGGAACGAAATACCAGTTCTTGGCAGTAACCAAGACCAGCAAGCCTCCCTACACCTCGAAACCCTCGCGCCTTTGTCCCTCGTTTCCGGCTGGCACCTAATGCAATGAGGGTCGTTGTGAACACTGATCGCGACAACCCTGTACCGTTGTCCCGAATCTGAACGGTTCGCTTCTCAGGATCTACCCGTATGTCAACTCTTCCGATTTCGCGATCGTTCAGTAGATCTAACGCTAGAGCTTCTTCGATCGAGTCCGTCGCGTTTTGTACGTATTCACGAAAGATCGATAGCGGATTAACGTACATCGAACTGCTCAAAAGTTCGAGAACATCTTTACCGACAATCGGGCTCTCAATGATGTGGTCCCAATTGCCACTGAACGAACTGACGACAGGCTGAATTGCGGTCATTGTGGGTCCCTCGCGTAGTGGGCCGCTATTCTGACTGGAGCCATGACGGGATCATTCAGACCTGCGTCCTCGACTTTCTCTTCTTCCGGGATTGTGAAGCCTGATTGGCGATTGATTGCCTTTTGTTTAGCCCAAATGTCTGCCTCTTGTTGCTCTGAGGGCGGCACGTAATAAGAAAGGATTCGCCTGATTTGTGAGTCGGGGGTGCACGAGGCCAACTTCTTAAAGTGCCGGGGGTCACATGACGAGAGCAAGTTCACCAAATGCATTCGCTGCTCTTTGCTCAACTTCTTGAATTCTTTCTGGAATTCCTCAAATTCGGGACGCCCCCCTAATGTCTCGAACCAATCTCTATTGAAAATGTAGTGGTGGGGACGCAGTAACAACGCTTCGTGAGTCTCGACCGAGTGGCCAAATGCACGTTTGAAAAAGTCCGGCGCTCCGCTAACGACTCCGTGAGTTGCCTGGAGAATTAGTTGGATTGACCGTAGCTGATATCTCGTCCATCGATCCCCCACATGTGACCGATTTGGCAGATCTGTGGGCTGGTAGCGCATGGGAAAGGACCAGATGCGAATGCCAAGCTCCTCGTTCAAGCTCACATTCAGCGCCATGCGTTGATACAGGTCCGCTGGACTGTCATGGCAATTGTAAAGCATGTAATTCGACAGCTCAGGCAGCCCGAAGGAGTGAGCCATGCGAACAGACGTCTCATAAGGCTTCCTCATCCCCAGATGGTCAAAAGCAATCCGTAGAGGCTTGATGCAGATTGAAGAGAGTTCTCTCAGGTATACCGAATTCTTGCACAGGATTCGAGCATCGACGCCCTGATTGAAATCTACCCTCCGTTGAACTGGAATGCGACCGCGCTTCAGGGTTGCACCGGGCACGAAACCAAGATCACGGATTTCCGCGATGATCTCTTTGAATCGCGCCGAGGCTACGACATTGTTGTCCATCAGCACGAGGTCCTTTTTCTCGCCATATAAGGTGCGAATTTGAGTTACCACTGAAGTGAGAGGCTGAACGTCTCTCTGCGCACCCTCCAGCTTGGGGACTCCACAAAAACTGCACTTTCTTATACACCCCCTTGAAGCATAGCCAAAATACGCATCACTGACAGGGTAGCGATACGGAATTTGTTCGAGAATACTGTAGTCTGGAGGTAGATCTTCGATCGGAGTCCCGCAGCGATCATCCGAGTACAACTCCTCCGAGAAGTCGTCAAGATGAAGTGAAATGGCAGGAGCTTCAGCAAGGAGTCCCTTGATGAATCGAATTCCTCGCCACGCTTCTTCACGCACAAAACGCTCGTGCATCAAAGACGCCGCAATGCCACCAACGAAGATCTTGTCCGTCTGTCCATGAGCAGCGTCCTTTGCGAACTGGATAGTCTGTGATATTCTGCCAAATTCGAAAGAGAACAGTGTTGTGATGTATATCCTGTCCCAGGCTTGGTTTAGGACCGACTGATCTTCACCCTTTATGAACCGCACATAGTCGCGTTTCCCGAATGGACCGTGATACTGCGCAATCTTCATAAGGCCAAGCGGGGGGTACTTGTTTTTGTAACCCGGTTCGATCAAAAGAATACTCTTGTCTGCCATCCGTAGTCACCCATCATGAAAAATGATCCAGTGGTTCCCACCGGCTTAAACGCGCTCCTTTAGCCGCCCTTGGTCACGAGTTATTCTCCCCCATGCCCTTTTTGTGCGTGCGATGCCAGGCTTTTCCCCGCTCCCGCTACGATTTCTGCATTTTCTCCCACAATAGTGTACGGTGACAAGCCGCTCGCGTCAATGCGGCGTGAATTCTGCGAGATGACAACGGATCAAAGCCTGCAGATTATTGGACCCAAGGATGTTAGTCGGCGGGAGGCTCTATCGGCCTCGCCTCCCCGGACGCGGGAGGTGAGGCTGTGGGAGAGAAGTTCAGGCAAAGCGATAGGAAAGGAGTCAAGAACCGCATCATTCAGATCTGGTAGCATCATTCCTCCTGAGAGACGCTCCCCACGCAAGAGTCTGCTAAAGCCGTGGATGCGGCAGTTGCAGAGTCGCCCGATCTCCGCTGCCTAAACTTCGGGTCGGAGTGATTCCTAATGTAGCGCCACGGGCCACGGGCCACAGGCCACTTTTGGGGAGATGCTGAGGGCCGTTGTGGATAGAAACCCGCACTAAGAGGCTAAGGGATCTGTTTTGATGGAGAGCGGAAAACGGTGCCCCCGGTCACGATTGCTCGCGGGGATCACCGTGGATCATATCTGATCCCTTATCGCTTCCGGTCCTTCGGTTCTTCGTCGCCGGAATCGTCGGCAAAGACATCAATTCCAAGAAGCTTGGTCATGTCCTCGCGGGAGAAGGTAACATCGTCATCATCTTCATCATCAACTGGCTTCTCACGAGGCGGAACTGCCCTTTTGCCTTTGCGGACGTGGGCACCAGGGCTCGTCAGCTTCTTCCTTTTCTTCTTCTTGTCTTTGTCGCTCATCAAAGCCCCCATTGAATCCGAGTCAGTTTCTTTCAGGACAAGGTGCGCGGTTTTTGTCGCCGCCCTACTGAATGCAGGCGGCTTGGCGCATCCTTGGAGGGGTTCGGGAACCCCCGTCTGCCCCTTGGAGGGGGCAAACGGCCCCGGATTTCCGCATTTTCCGCCAAAAGTGGTTCCACTTATGGTTCCATTAGAATTGCTTCGGAAGTGAGATACGTATAGCAGGAACTTCGCTGTGTGCAATGAATTCGCGGGAAATAGCGCTATTTCGCTTGACGTCTAATCGCGAAAACGTTTTCCTAAACCGTGGGTCGGGGGTTCGAATCCCTCCAGGCCTACCATGTTTACAAGGACTTACGGGTACCCCCTGATTTGGCGTCACAGTTAGCGTCACACTTAAGGGCGAAAGCGGGGCTTGCGGCCCCGCCTTCATCGTCTCAAGTTCCTGCCTCGCCGCCTGCAGTCGATTCCAGATTACGTCTGACGCCGCCTTCTGCAAGGCGAGATTGGGGTGGCTGTAAATCAGGTTCGTTTTCACGCTGGAATGACCCACGCGCTGCATCCGCACTATCGGGTCAATCCCGGAATTGAGCATGGCCGAGTTGTTCCAATGCCTCAGCGCGTGCCAATGGATCTCCGGAAATCCCAACCTCTCGGCGATTGGCTTGATCACTTCCGTCATGAACCAACCGGCGTCTAGTGGCCGGTTGCGCTTGCCGGGAAACAACCAGCCCTCCGGTTCGCCATCAGGGAAGTTCTTCTGCTGGTATTCTCTCAGCTCCGCTAACTGCGCTTCGTTAAGCACCACCGCGCGTTCACCGGCCTTCGTCTTCGGTTTATTCGACTTCCCCTCAAACAAACTCTCTGTGACGATTACCCTGGCTATGCCGAAATACTCCGTTCGCATCAAGCTCGAACTGCCGACGTCCGGACTTTACCGTCATCTGGGTCAGAATCAAGCTCAATGTGCCAGGAACTACCTGGTCTGGAGCGTTTTGTGCAACGCGATAGTAAAAGGTTGGACGCCGACCGACCGTGACATATGCCGACTTGCCAGCAATCTGAGTGTTCATTCGATTTGCGTGGATGCCGGCAGTCAAGTCCGATGCCAGCCGACTGCCAGTGCGGACAAAGCTCGTTGGCCTGCCCGCGATATGCCGCAAGGCTCCTTCTGAAAGCTGCGCGTAGAGGCCCGGCTCCGTCGGAACTCCTATGTTTGGATCGACCGACGATCCGTGACTGGGCTTCTCCTGATTGACGGCAGCCTCTCGCCCCGCCGGCGCGTGCGCCACTGATGGAGCTTCCGACACTGGGCTGATTGCTGTCTGACCTTGCCCGTTCGCTGGCTTGCTCAACATCGCTCTGATAACGTTCTCGGAGACGCCTGCCTTTTTAAGGGCTATAAGGTCCGCGGTCTGCAAAGAGTAGTTCCCCGGCTCATGTTCGACCATGCTTAGGATTGTTTCGTCGCTAAACCCGATCTTGACCAGTCCCATGATAGATTCATTGGTAAGAGGCGTGTGTTTTGACTGCTGGCCAAGAGTGGGCGATCCCAAGCAGAAGAACAGCAATAACACGGCGACAACGTTTGTTCTCATGGAATTATGCTCCCTTTTCGCACCGGCGCACAGTCGGGGTGGACTCTGAGGGTTCTACACACCGTCGAAAGCGTGGCCTCGCAAAACGTGCCAACATCTTTCGCGCTATTAATAACCTGGATCAAGCCACGCAACAATGGTACAGTGGTACCGCTCTCTCGACCTCCTGACACCTGGCTTGGAAAGCCACGCATTGTTGTCGCAGGCGTACAGGGCTGGCCTTCAATAAGATACGCATGATTCGCCTTCCTGTGTCGCGGGCAAGGTGGGAATTTCGCTGCACGCTTCCCGGGGGCTGTCCTCTTCCGGTCCCATCCCGCCAGTCCGGAAGAACTTGGTGCCCAAGCTCCAGTGGACGGGCCCACTGCTTTCGGGAAACGTGATCCTCTTCTGCCTTAGTCCCCTGCCGATCCACTTCAAGAACACTTTCTTCGACCCGCGGACCAGGACAGGGGAACATCCCAGGCCAATGATCGGCCGGATCATCCCTCGCCGACTCAACTCCTCCTTGAACCACATCGCCCACTCCGGCACTAGTGGCAATCCGAATCGCTGCGCGATGCGGTACAGCACGAAGATCGGGTCGTTGTCACACAGGATGGTTCGCCTGCCTTGTGGATCTGCTCCCGACCGTGTATTGGCCAGCTCAGCCGAGATTGCCACCAGGTGCCGTATTGGTTTGCGGCCGGCGATCGTGATCGTTCCGCGAAAGCACTGCGCGCCTTCGCCCAGTCTGGCAGTGAGTGGCTCGATACCCGGACCATCTACGGTGAAGTGGTTTTGTTCGACCACGGCTGCCCAGATGGCGCCAACGTCGGAGTCGCCACCCAAGACAGAGATAAGGTGGGCCTTGTCGTTCCGTGCGTCATCAACTTCCCCTATAAACCGATCCAGCCGCAGCCGGATTCGAGTGGTGGTGTCCTTCATGCGCTTCGTGTATTCCAGGACGCCGAAGCGCTCATGGGCATTCTTCATGACGGTTGTCCTTTTGGGATTCGTATGGGCTGGCAGGGAAAGACTGAGGTAGGGTTGATGCGGTTATTTCAGTATCGCTACTTCGCCCGCGGAATACACGAGGGTCAGCTCGTTGGAGAATCGTTCCTTCTCTCTGATTGTGATCACTCCATCCTCTTCTTCCTCTGTTTTGTCTGTCACCTTCACTGCCTGCCAGCACGATAAATGGCGTTGATCCCCTGAGCCGAATATGCCGTTAAGGAGCCCTGAGCAGGCAAGGAGACCTACGTGGCCTGCGTGCAACGGCGTAAGTGGTCGGCCGGCTGCAGACACGGGCTCAGCAAAGAGAATCCGTCCTGCCTGCCTATACGCCGATGACTGCGGCAGCAGGTCTTCGATCTCGTCAAGTGGCAGTCCGCGGTGGACCAGTTGTGCCGGCCCACTCGCCGGCACTGCGTATCGTGTCTCGGGCTCAGAAGGCAGGGCCGGGATTTGGGAGGGGTTTCTGGCAAGGCTGGCGTAATAAAGCCGTGCTCGGGTGATATCGCTGTCGGTGAGGCGTTCTCTGTCGCGCCGGCTGCGTCGTACTCCGAAAAGGACTATCTGTTTGTAACGCACACATTCTGGCGCCTCCAGACGGTAAACCCGGACATCACGGAAATGCGTGGAGAGAATCTGACTACATTCAGCCAGGCGGTCGCCGGGGATGACGAATATCAGCACGCCACCTGGTTTTAGCCAGCGATACGTGTGGCTCAGGAACGACTGCTCAGTGCGGCGATTGTCAGCCGGCCCCAGTGTCCAATCGTAAGGCGGATTCAAATACAGGAGGCCAAAGCACTCGACCGGGCACTGCACCTCCAGCGTGTTTCCCCGGACGATGTTGGGAATCCGCTGTCTGGCTTGCTCGGCGCGGTAGGCATCAAGCTCGATTCCGTAGCGAAGCACCTCGGTATCGCTGGTGATTGCCACGAAGGCCACACCATCGCCAACGCACGGGTCGATCGCGGACGAGGGCTGGTCTGGGAACTGGAGGAAACTGCGAATCCGCTGAGCTTCGGACAAGGGCAGCGGGTAGAAGCCGAGACGGGACTTGCCCTGGAAGCGCAAGAGTGGGCTCCTTTCTCAGGAAGTTTTCGTGCATCATGCTGCGGACGGCCAAAGGGACTAATGATCAGGAGGATCAGCGCTATGAGAGTTAGTCTTCTAAGGGTGGGGACTTCTCTACAACAAACTCGTGCGTCCGCCTCACGATGTGGGAGACGGCCAATCCAAACCGTCCATAATTGCTGGTGCCAGCCTTCCGTATTTGTCATACGCTCGTTCTAGCTGCTCGCTCAGCCATGCCGCTCCTTGACGGGATAGCTTAACTGCTGGTTGCTGCATGTAGGCTCTGCGAGGGTCTGTATTGCCAGTCCCAGCATTGCGCTGCGTCGACGCAAACGAATTTGCGTCAAGTGAATCCATCAGTTCATTGAGGGAGACGCCGTTCGCCATGTTCCCTGCGATGAACTCAGCGTGGTGAACCCGCACATAGTGGGGCCATCTCACCTTCCATGGGCGGTCGCGGATGTCAGCTGCAGTCGCATCATCGCGGCCAGGTTCATGATGTATTGCCACAGCGCGCCCAAAGATCAAAACGTCGTTCGGCTCTTTGACCAGACGGCCCATGAATATGATGGAAGCATCGGGGACACCTCTCGGCCGCTTACCCTTCGGATATGCGCAGGCCCACTGGGCGCCAGACCGTCGCACCTCGTCGACAATCTGCATCGAGCGGGCCGCTCGGTTACTGCTCTCCCCGAAGAACTTGACGAAAGCATACTCTGCATCGCCTACCCATGAAGGAAACACATCTGATCGAGCCGGGATCCCCACGTCCACGCCTTCATCACCCAACTTCCGCGCACGCCCCTGGTGCGCTCCAGCGGCTAAGAACTTTGAGACCTCCTGCTCCCAATCGGCTAACTTCTCGGTTCGAAGATCCTGGCCAGCTCTGCCCCAAAGATTGTCGAAATACTGATGGCAGGGGTCAACGACGGATGCATCTTCGGCCACAAAGCCTAGCTCATGGTTTGTTGACAAACCGGTCTCCGTCAGATTGGCGGATGTCAAGATCGCTCGATTCCTGCCGAACAGATACAGCTTGGCATGCAGGTTGCGGACGCCCCGAATCTGCGCCCCACCTTCCAATAGCGTACGAAGTGCGGATATGTCACTTACGCGACTAGCAAAGTCGGTAAGACAGAAACGAGTGATCACTTGGAGCACTCCTGGCCTTCCGCGTTTCAATAGCCGCCCCGCTACGGACTCTTTGATAAAGGGGCAGACAATTCGAATGCTAGCGTGATTCGCGTTGAGTGCTTCATCCAATGTCGGGGCCGGTGAAATAGAACATCAGTCCTGCCGGTTTGTTGGACAGCAGTCCCGTCGGCGGAGAGGCGGTACAAAACTCTACAATAGTTTCTATATGCGGTGATTTTTTGGCGGCGCTCTCAGAGCCCGCCGTTCGTCACGAACTCCGAGCGCGGAGAACGATTTACCGGCACTTCCGGACAGAATGGTCGGATGGGATTCTGATCCGGAGCTGCCTGATGAGTGATCGCCACTGCCTTTACTGCCAGCAAGTTTTCCAACTTTCCCCTTATCGCCCTCAGCAAGCCGTTTGTAGCCAAGTGGCTTGCCAGCGTCGCCGCCGCCGTGAATACCATCACAACAAGATTCGTTCCGATCCCCTCTACGCCGATACCGTGTCGCGCAGCCGGAAGAAGTGGCGCGATGTGCATCCCGGCTACCAGCAGCAGTACTGGCAGACCCACCCGAAGGCAGCCGAGCGCAACCGCCAGCAGCAACGCCAGCGCGACCGGCGGCGTCGCCTGCGGCAGCTTGTAAAGAACAACTTAGCTTTGGACCTAAGGGATTCTCCCGCCGAGGTTTGGCTGCTGGGCCCTACCGCCGACGATCTTGTAAAGAACAACTTAGCTCGCTCCCAACTTCTGATCTTTCAACCCGCGGGGCTTAGCGGGACAGCCCGAGGGGCTTCTTGTAAGGAACACCCCTCTGGTGTTGTCTCCCAGGGCAGTCTATAACCGCAGGCATGCTGAAGACGAACCAGATTAACGAAATTCACCGGCTGGCGGTGGGCGAGCATTGGTCGATACGCCACATCGCTCGCCAACTCCACATGGACACGCGCACCGTCCAGAAGTATCTCCACTCGCCCGTGGCCTTGCCCATTCACCGGCCCCGTCCCAGCAAGCTTGATCTCTTCAAGCCGCTGATTGGCGAGTTGCTGGAGCAAGACTCTCGTGCCCCCGGTAACGTCATCCTCCAGCGATTGCAGGCGGCGGGCTACTCGGGCGGCCACACCATCCTGCGCGAGTATCTACACAAGGTGCGCGTGTCGCATGCCCCGCCTCGCGGCTTCGTGCGCATGGAGCCCTCCGCGGGCGAGCGCTTCGAGATCGACTGGGGTCACTTTGGGGCGCTCGATTACCAGGGTGATATGCGCAAGCTCTACGCCTTCGCCTTGATTGAAGCTCACAGCCGGATGCTCTACGTGGAGTTCACTCACAGCCAGAGCTTCGAGACCTTCGTCCGCTGTCATCAGCACGCTTTTGAATTCCTGGGAGGCGTGAGCCGTGAATGTTGGTATGACAATTTACTCACGGTAGTCGCCGAGCACGATGGCCGCTTGATCCACTTCAACCCGCGCTTCCTCGCCTTCGCCCGCGAGTACAGCTTTTATCCCCGCGCCTGCAACCCGCGCGCCGCCTGGGAAAAAGGAAAAATCGAGGCCGGCATCGGCTACCTGCGTTCGAACTTCTGGCCGCTCCGCTCCTTTACGGATGTCGGCGATGTGAACCGTCAGGTGCGGCAGTGGCTGAAGGAAATCGCCAACGTTCGAATGCACCGGGAAACTCGCCAGCCTCCCTGCGATCGCTTTCGCCCTGATTGTCTGCGGCCCTTGCCGGCATTGGCTCCCGATTACCGCGACACAGCGGAGGTCCTGTTGCACAAAGACCTGCGTTGGCACTTTGATGCGAACCACTACTGTGCCCCGGCACGCTTCATCGGCCAGCGCTTGATGGCCAAGGCGGATGCTTCTTCCGTCGCGCTTTATGCTCCCAACGGTAGTGAGATCGTTCGCTATGCGCGCTCCTGGCGGCGCAACCAGACGTTCGGCGCCGAGCGTTTCGAAAAGGAGCTGCTCGCCCAGCGTCCCGCCGCCCATTGCTCCCAGGCCCAACAACGGCTGCTGGCACTGCTGCGGGGTCTCTCGCCACAAGCCACCGTAGAAGCTTACCTGCGTGGCCTGGCTGACTCGGACCGTTCGCTCGCCCGCCAACTTCGCGAGTTGCTTGAGTTGTTCCGCGTTTATCGCCCCGAACAGGTAGCGGCTGCTTTAGAAAAAGCTCTCGCGGCACGCGCCTTCGGGGCGGACTACGTCGCCCATCTCTTGCACCAGATGGAAGCGCCGCGCCCCACGCAGCCACCTCTGGAACTTCCCGATCCCGAGTTGAACCAACTCGCCACCGACCCGCTCTCTTTGCTCGATTACGATGCCTTCATCCTGGAGGGCCGAAAGGAATCTGACGATGACCCTGGAAGAGAAACTCCACCAACTGACCCTGACCACCATGGCTCAGAACCTGGAAACGATGACGGCTCAGGCGGCGAATCAGAATCTTAGCTTCGCGGCGGCCCTGGAACGGCTGGCGGACCTCGAACTGGAAGCTCGCCGCCAGCGCTCGATCGAGCGCCGCTTCAAACTCTCGCATCTTCCCACTCAGCCGACCCTCGACCAGTTCCACTTCTCCCACCACAAATCCCGGCAGCAGGCCCGCAACCGCATCCTCCGCCTGCTCGACCTCGACTTCCTGAAGCAAGGCACCAGCGTCGTGATCATCGGCAATCCCGGTGTGGGCAAAACTTTTTTGGCCCACCTCCTCGGCTGGCGTGCCTGCCAAGCCAACGTGCGCGTCCTCTTTACCACCGCCATGGACATGCTCAACCAACTGCTTGCCTCTCAGGTCGATCACTCCCTGATCCGCAAACTCAAGGCTTACACCGAACCGGCTTTTTTGTTGATTGACGAGCTGGGCTATCTGGCGCTCGACCAGGAGACCTCGAACCTTTTCTACCAGGTCATCTCCACCCGACACGCCCGCAAGCGGAGCTCGCTGATCACGACCAACACTGCGTTTTCCGAATGGGGCAATATTCTTCACAACACCACCATCGCCGCCGCCATCGTGGATCGGCTGGTGGAAAACTCCGAGATTTTTCTCTTGGGTGGAGAGAGCCTGCGCAAAGCTCAGAAGAATCCGCCGCCTCCCCCTGCTTGATCGGCGGGTCTTCTCAGGCGCCGCTCTGTGCGATAGCCCATCACCGGAGGAGTCCGGCGGGCGAACCCCTCAACGGCGCTGCCGGCGGGACGGGGGCCAACTCGCCTCGATCCCATCGAGGCGAGCCCCCTCCCCATGTCTCAGCCATGTTTAACTTCAGCGCCAATCATCTCTTCTTGCTCTCGCGGAAGGAGTACCGGTCGTGCGCGGTGTTGTTGATGCTCGACCGCGACACCCAGCGTGTCTATCGGATGCATGACTTCACCAAAGCCCACCACCTCGCGCCTGGCCAGGCCTATTGCGTGGCGGGCAAAGTCAACAGCGCCGATAAACTTTACCTGGTGATCGAATCGGTCCGGCCCGACACCAAGCACGCCCAGCGCTCCATCGTTCCTGTTCCTGCTGACGGTGCGGGAGGTCATCCTATGGCTTGAATTGAATCGCGTGAAGAAATCAGCCCGGTAGCCTGCGTTGTTACATCCCGCAGCCGCGCCCCCGTGTGCTCGTCCTTCCGAATCCACGTTGACTGATGTTAACCAAAGCGGCGCAACTGATGTGCTTTCTCACCGGCGCGGACAATCCAACACATTGTCCCAACCAGAATTGATCAAGCGAAACATTACAAAGCACCCCCGGCATAGTTTTCACTGCCCTGAAGTTTAGGGAAGCTCGTGGCGAATGCGGTCCGCACATCGGCGAAAAGGCTTGCGTCAAGAGGCTTCTTACAATGCACGGTATTAATAATGTCGTGTCCAGACTGGTACATCGCGTCGGCCAGTGCCTTCTCTAGCGAAGCTACAATGTCCCTGCGGCTAGAGTGCTGCCGCGCGTCGTGGGCCTCTTCCAATATCGGACCATACGCCACTAGCCGAAATGAACAGGTCTCGACATTGGCACCTACACCATGGCCGATTAGAAGACGCCGCAGAGCATTTGCCCTTTTATTGAAACCGAGATGTTGCCCCATGCGGCTGAAGGGTGATTGTGCGTTGATTGATGAACTGTCTCCGGTGCGCCCGACGTAGTAAAGCTTCGCGCCATTCGGTCTGGTGATCTCCCAAACATAGAGCCAGAAACCACGAGCTAGCAGCCCTCCGCCAAAAGTCACTTCATAAACGAGGTTCTTGTATTTACTCATAAGCCTCTCCGCATTGCGGTAGTCTACACCAAATCTTATAGCCATCTTAAACGTAGACAGGGCGGGGAGCTACCAGCACCGTCTTCTTAACTACGCCTGGTATGACTCCAACTTGCACGTGTTTATTCTCCGGTTTCGATTCCAGTACCACGGGGTGGACCTAACCGGGGAGGTCATTCCCGTTGCCAAACTGATAAAGCCGCCATGGTAGCTGATTTCCCTTTAGCAAAACAGCCGCGCTTGCAGGGCCAGGGCGTGCTGAGCGGGGGGGGGCTTTGAAAGCTGCTCTGGTCATTCGTTTGCCTCCCTACACTGGCGTAGTCTCAGCAAGCGCAGGGCTGCCGTGCTTTTGCTGTGGCCGACAGCTACTGCCGCGTAGGCGGAAGTCGCCTACGCATGGCGTGTCTGGCTGCAGAACCGACCAGCGCTATTAGCAGAGCGATGAGTAAAGGTGATGCAAGCTTATTTGGCGCCTCTGGAAGCCTTCTTTCTTCTCTCGGCCCACCGCTTCTTCATCATATCCGAAATACGCTTTCTGCCCTCCGCGGTGAGGTGGCGACGCTTCTTGGCTGGTGGTGCAGCAACATCGGGAGCTGGGGATGCTTTCGGGGGAGTAGGGGGTAAGTCTGTTCCTTCTAAAGCTTCAATTGCTGTGTTCAGCCTGTCGCGTTCACGTTTCAACTCTTTTACGATAGCGTGAATATCCAAAGGTTCCTCCGTAGGTATATTATTTCATGCTTAAGCTGTAAGTCAGAGTAGCATGACCTAAGATAACTGTCGACGATTGGGTATCTCAGTCGGGCAGCAAGACCAGTGCGTGTTGAGTAAGGGGCAACTTTGCAAACGGCTCTTGTCTTTCGATTGCCTTATCAGTACTGCGGCTCACAAGTAGTCGAGAAGGCGAGCAACGATATAGATTCCGCTTCCTATGGCAGCCGCTAGGAGCAAGGAGCCAACAGCCAGCCAGAGGAATCCACGAATACCCTTGAATTGGCTTTCAGCTTCATACACGCGGGGGCCCTCCTGTGCTGCACCACGGGTGACCGGCGAGGCATCCTTCGCCGAAGAACTCGCCGGCGTCCAGAAGGGCGACGATCGCTTCTTTGCCTTGGTGGGATGTAACCGCGATCTTGACCCTGCCTTTTCGAAGGTAGAACACGGAATCCGCAGGGTCTCCTTGCCAGAAGATGTTGCGGTTCGCATCGTATTCGATAAAGGTTCTCCCGCCGCCGAATCCAGCGAGGAGGCGTTCCCAATCGACCGACTGGCTCTTCTGCTTTTCCGTATCGACCGCAGGCTGGTTTTTCTTGCGTGCCACAGCATCCTCCATCGCCTTCGAAGGCGAGCCCGAGGTGTCAAGAGTAATCAGTTTTCTGGCCGCGTCTGCCCTGAATGGTCTGAATAAACGTTGCGACACGATCCGGCTTGAAACGCATGGAGAGATTGCGCTCAAACGTATCAACTTGGATTGTCAGTCCTGAACCTTGGTCATCCACGGGCCGAGGGGGAGGAAGTTTTGTGAGAGTTGATACTACCTTTCGCAATTACGAGAGTACAGGCGCTTTCGCGTTCCCTTGGGAATTGCGGCTAGCAAAATGCCTTCCAGGTATCCGCCATTCGGGGCAGGCGCCATCCTGTCCCGACGGGAGAGCGTTACACGTCACCCGTCGGGACGCTTCCTTCCCTCTCCTTCCCTCTCCCGTGGCAAAATGATAACCATCGGAAAAGGCTTCTGTCTGTAGGCCATCGAACACTGACTTGGAGCATTATCGGAGGCTTGCTTCAGCAGATTTACCGTCTCCTTTGACGACCACGAGAGTCACCAAAGCTGCAATCGGAGAATAGGCAAACTCTGGTTCTTCTGCAGAATGCCGGCCGCCAAGCTTACGGTGGGTCTGTCCAGCCCTAACATCATCGCAAGGAAATTGTGGGGCCTCATGCTCTGCTCAGTTCACTCTTGCACCGCCGCTGGAGTCGCCTCCACAAACAGGCATCAATCGGCAGGCGACTGCCGACTCCCGTCGAGAGGTTGATGAAACCGCCGTGATAACACACCATCCCGTACCGGAACAACCGCGCCAGCAGGGCCAACGCGTGTTGGGCGAGGGTTGAATTGATGAATGGTTCCTGTCTTTCCAGGGCAGCCGCGGCGCTACAGCTCGGCTGGCCGTCATCGTCGAGACTCGGGTCCACTATCTCAGGAAATAACTCCGCCGCAGTTCGCAGTCGCAGTCTCGACCTGCGATTTCGCTCGTTCATTGGCTCACCAAGGACGAATTGTCCGCTATCTGAATTGTTGCCCAGGTCGAGCCAGTAGGAAACCGTGCTCCAGTTGCTGACGGCAGCTCTGATTGTCGCCCTTGCTGCCCGGGTATCGACGCACCCGATTACAATGTGGGCACGCAGGTCATCGCCAGAGTAACTGCGGGAGATGTAGCTTCCGGGCTTTAGGTGAGCAGGGACAGCATCCCACTTCAGTCCCCAGAACACGTTCAGTCGATTGATCAGAACGACCCCTTTGTTGAGCCCGATCTCCGACCGAGCGAAAGGCTGGCGGACACAGTTGGTGGCTGAGATCGTATCGCCGTCCATAACCGTGACATGCAAACCTCCTGGGTGGCCGCGTGCCACGAGTGACTGATGCAGATAAGGCAATCCTGCCACAATCGCACTGCCTGTACCTCCGCAGCCTACCACCAGCATACGCACCTGCCGCTCAAGCAGGTCCGGGTGGATGCGGTGTATCTCCATGGTCGGCTCCTCAGCGGTCATCTCCGCGTGCGACGAATTCCTGAAGTGTCTCGCTGGCGTCGGTCAAGTGGCGAACGGGGAACGTCTTCTTGCCGGCAAGACCTATCCACAGGCCGATAAATCCTCCGGGATGGCTGGTAAGCCGGACTGCTCCGGCTGCGTGTGTAAATTCCGATTGAAAGTAAGCAGCTTCAAATGAAGGTATCGAGGCGACATCGGAAAACTCAGGCACTCGCATGCTGCCGGCACAAACCAGGCCCCGGCTGTCCGTGTTCCAGTAGGGCGCTGTCTTCAGATGGGTCTCTGGGCGGGGTCGTAAACATGTTGCCATCGCCCGCACAAAGAGGTCCTTGCCTGCCACCTTGAAAACCAGCGCGGGATGGGGGAAGAGGAGGCCGTTCAGTTTGCGTGCTTCCTGGTCAGCTCCGCCGAAGAACATCACCCTGCGTTGCGGCCGTGACCACCAAACCAACAGGTTGGGAGTACGTGCCAGGATGTTCTCCGGGAATACCTCCGGTTTCACCTGTGCTCCAATCCCCTGGGCAAGTGCGCGCACGAAGGCCGTGGTGAGGGGTTCACCCGGCGCCAGGAAGGGAGCTTCATCGTCAGCCTGCTTTACGCGATGGAGGCTGGCAAAGGCTCCTCCACCTCCAGCCCGATAGACAAGCACGGCTTCGCTGAGCTTGAATTCGCAGTTGGCGCCAATGGAGACATAGGCTTGCATGTTTTCACCCTCACATCACCCACTTGTTATTGCCGGGCATGAGATCAATCAGCTTGCTTGCCGCCGCAATGGTGTCGCAGGCCACTCCGAGGACATGGAAAGCGTCATGAACGCTCTTCGTATTGGCGGGATCGAATGGAATAATCAGATTGGGCTCTGGAGTGACTTCTAGCATTCCGTCGGCCTCTTCATCGAATGCCGCAGCTGCGGAATCAGCTTCAGCAAACACGGCCAGCAGGCAAGGCAGAGGAGGATTGCAATCCGAGAGCTGTTGGCCGATGTCGTCACCAAGCTGTGGTCGTTTCGCCTGGGCAGACCCGCGATCGAGGGCAATGGCAGCCTCGACTAGCTTCGCCACCAGTGGGTCATTGATCTCGGCTTCGAGGCAGGCAAGCTCACGTTCATGGAGCGCCGCCTGCCGCATGCACGCTGGAATCGACGCTTGCACATCTGGGATCTCGTACTGGTCAGCGGCATCTTCCTGCGCGGCCCATTCCCGCAGCATCTCGGCTCGCTCTTCGGCATCCCGGTGATCGTACACACGGATCCAGCGGTTAAGGGCTCCGACGAAGAGGTTGAAGAACGTCGCCGGCAGTTGTGGATGAACTTTCTCCAGCAACTGGAGTGTTGGGCCAAAGGTCGCACATCCGCAGGTTGCCTCAGAAGGCTCGACAATGAGGAACAACTGGTTGGGCTTACTTTCATCACGATCTGCCCATTCGCAAGGCGTGTCGCTGATGCTGGCAACCAGCAGGAAGCGACGGCGGATGGCTCGGCCTCCACGCACCTTGATCCAGCGCTCAAGCGTAAGCCTAGCAAATGAAGTTGGGTCTCCTTCTGCCCTTGTCCAATCTGCAGGGATGGCAATGTCCAGCTCGACCAGGGACTTGGCGAGCATTACTGCCAGGCGATCGTCGGCAATCACCCGATGGATCGGCGGGATGCCAGCCAGTCGCGGCAGCAGAAGGCCGGTTCCCGTTGCCATCAGCTGACTGGAGGAAGGCATCCTGGCGGGGCAGCGAGTGGCGTGCCGTTCTGTGTGCGAGCACTGGCGTCGACGGCGCTGGCGAACAATGCGGCTGTGCTTTGCAGGCGTCCGCATCTGGCGAACCTCCCCACAAGTGACCGGTAACGAGAGTGGCGGCCCTGGCGAAGGCTTTCGAGTTCAGCCAGGACCGCACGCTTCGTCACCTCCTTTCTATGAGTGTTTCGGCTCATTGGTCATCCCTTTGTGCCGATGGCTCGCGTGAACTGATAGCGCAGTTTCTCTCCAGATGCCTCAGGGCCACTGATTGCGGCTGTGGCGATATCGGGATACTGATGCGCATAGAGAGCCCGGACCTCCTCGACAGAAAGCTTGGGATCAGGGTCAGGGAGTTTCACTCCATTGAATTCGAAGCAGCGGGACAGTGGTTTGCTTTCCATTAGAGGGCGAGTCCTCCTTTTGATTGAGTTGCAGTAGGTTCGGGCGCTGGCGGTGGAAATAGCCCGAGTGTGCCGGTCGATGCTGAAGCAGGCACAGGCTCAGCAGAATCTGAGGATGCAGGCGTGGTGGTTGCGGATGGCTTCTGAATCGCCTTCTTGCGCTCCTCAGCTTTCCGCTTTGCTTCCTCCTGAGCTGCCTTGGCGGCAGCTTCCAGGGTAGCCTTGGCCTCAGCCAGCGTGCTGGCGGTTTGGGTGTGGGTTTGAACGTAGCCGGCCAGATGCTTACCGAGTTCGGCATCGAGTTCCTCTGGCGAGCCGGTAAAGGTCAGTGGCGTGGTGAGAGCCGGGTTCTCGTCGGCCTTGGCCTGGGTGGGAATAACGTTGACACGGAGCGTCGTGTCATCCACCTTGGCTACTGTGATGAGCACAGTGCGGCCGGCAAGAAGCGGCATGAGTTCAATGAACATAGCGCCTCCTTTTCGTGGCATAGGCAACTTAGATTCTTGTGGACAATATGACTGCCGATGAACAAGACCTTCTTACGGGGGTGGATAACGGTAATCAAGAGTCGTCAACGCTCGGGGTGTCTGCATCGGAGATCGTAGGCTTTCGTGTTTCGCTTTGGGAGAGCGCAAGATATCCTTTGAAGGAATAGCCATGGCAGCCGAGCCGGGAATCGTCCGCTGGGCGGCGGGCGACCTGGCCAAGGCGTTCGAGAGGCAGAAACATGTCTACTTCTGGACAGGGGGTACACTGGAGGATGCTAAGGCGATCATCGGCCCGCTGGATTCGATTAGCCAACGCTTTCCGCCATGACGTGCACGCACAACCTAGCGTAGGCACGCAGGTAGTCCTGCGCCGATTCCAGTATACGACGGGTCATGCTATGCTCGGCTGCTCCGGTATGTGCGGAAGACCTTAAATGGAGGATAAGATGCTGGGTCTAATCGGATTTCTGACATTTCCGGGCCTCTTCTCAAGAATCAATCCAAGCTTACTTCTGGAGGTAGCTGCAGGCCTCATTGTTTTCGATATCGTGATGGTGTTGGAGTGGCGTTTTCGCCGGCGAAGTTCACCGACAAGTGAATTCAAGTTAAACATCTTCTTTTCGGCCTTGGTAATCGTGATCGTGCTGATCGCGGTCGCTAGTTATGTGCGTCTTGATTATGTTGAGGTTCCGCACATTGATAATGAGGAACTGGCAGATGCTGAACGATTGCTCTCCGAACGAGGCCTATTTCCGTATGTAATTCCGGTAACAAGCCCGACTACCGACATCGGCAAAGTGGTGTCGGGATCGCAGGAACCAAAAGCGGGATTGCGAATGCCAAGAGGAATACAAGTACAATTCAAAGTGAGCGACGAAGGGTCTAACAGTCTCGATGCTCCCAAGTCAGATAGCACCACAGATTGCGTAATGAAGCCAGACAGGGTCTGTGTGATTACCGCCGAGGGCAAGGCATCAAAAGAGGTCGATCAGGGCAACCTGGCTGTTATTTTGTGGTCGAGGACAACTTCTTCAGCTTGGTATTTACAATTCCCGGATACTCGAAAGCCCAAACCCCATAACAATCCAGGCAGATGGAGCTATGAAGCCGAGATTGGCAACCCGACCTACCCTCCCTCCGAGGGGACGGTGGTGAGCCTAGTTGTGACCGTTGTTTCGCGCGAGACTGCTGCTGGGCTTGAACAAGAGAAGGGCAAAGGACTTCCAACGTACGAAGGCATTCAGGTCGGATATGCCGAAAATGTCTCAATCAAACGCAGAGAAGTCCCTTAACGCGATTGTGGGTTTGCATGTAGTTGGGGGCGGAATGTGGGGCGCACGCCGGTGCAGAGTCATTCGAGATTCTCACACAAGAAGCAAACGAGAAGATCGGCCGCGAATATGAGACCGAGAGTTTGGTTCACACAGTCTGGACTGATGTCGCCTGTTCCTCTTGGGTTTACGCAACTGCAATCATGACTGCCTAGCATACCGTGAGTACATCGAGCAGGGCGGAATGCTTAGTTCCTTTCGCGGCGAGTCGCTCCCCGAGCTGGAAAGTGACGCCTGCTCAAGGATTGCGTCAAGCCGTGCCAGTTTGGCCCCATGTTTCATTCGCTTGCCCTGGGCTAGGTTCACATTGATCCGACGCAGTGCTTTGGTTGCGGGGTCCGCCGCGCCGGCTGCCCGACAGACGCGGCTCGTACGGCGAGGCGTTCCGGTCATCCGAAAGTTGCGAACGTTAGGCTGAACTACCATTAATCAGTTCGTGCTAGCAAGGCAGGTCTTCTTCGGTAACGCGTCGCATTCCTTATTTTGCTCACGAGGAATCCAGCAGAAGTTGATCTGCCATCCGAGCCCACGCAGGGAAGCTCAGTTCCTTCTGAGATATGGACCAAGGTCCTCAATAAAAGTGTATAATCCGTTTGACCGACGAGGGCCTGAAAGCGGTGTTCGGCTATTTGCGCACTCTTCCACCCATAGGGCATCGCGTGGACAATACCGAACTGCGTACGCTCTGCAAGGTGTGTGGCGAAATGCACGGGGCTGGTGAACGCAATTGGAGCAACCGTATGGCGCCGCCGGAGAACTTGCGGGCGAAGCCCATTCCCTGGTCGCCACCCCTCGCGCATTTTGCGTAACTGCTAAACTAGACAAAGGGCTTCTCAGGATATCGGCCTCGAAAGCAGAGGAGGTATCGGCGATGCCTTCTGCGGCAGCTGTCTCACAACATCCAGAGTCGAGAAGAGAAAAGGGGGTGCTATGAAAATCATCATCATCGGAGCTACCGGCACCATCGGTGTCGAGGTAGCGAAGGCGCTTTCGGGGAGAATGCACGAGGTCATCGGCTCAAGCCGCAACGGCGAGGTCAAAGTCTGCCTCGAAGACGCAACCTCGATCAAAGCTATGTTCGAGATGATCCGAGGCGTCGACGCGGTGGCTTGCTGCGCCGGCAATGCGGCCTTCAGGCCGTTCGCTGAATTGACTGATGCCGATTATGATCTCGGTCTTCGCAGCAAGCTCATGGGGCAGGTCTCACTTGCGCGGATAGCGAAGGATTATCTCAATGACGGAGGCTCGATTACCCTAACTTCGGGAGTCTTAGCGATGCAGCCGATGCCGGGAAGCGCATCCGTGTCCATGGTAAATGCCGGCCTCGAGGGCTTCGTGCGCGCCGCCGCGCTTGAGATGCCGCGCAAGGTTCGCATCAACGCAGTGAGCCCGCCATGGGTGAAAGAGACGCTGGTCAAGTTCGGTATGGATCCGGGTTCGGGTCTTGCCGCAGCCGACGTGGCGAAAGCGTACGTGGCTGCAATCGAGGGGTTACACCAAGGAAAGGTGCTCGACCCGCGTCAATTGGAGAAATAGGTGGCTCCACCATCCCCGAACCACTCCTCGAAGAGGAGGGGGGGGGAGTCACTTGGTGGCCGGAATGAGTCGGTGATGTTTGTGGCAGGCACTTCGCCATGGATACAATATGAAGAAATCAGCAGGCATGGGTTGGTTATGGCGCTCTGCTCGCTGGGGCTAGCTGCGCTGGCGAGTTGCTCAGGAAGGACGGCAAAGGCGTTTCATTCGAAAGCGCCGCGGCTTAAAAGCCTGGTGATGTTTGGGACCGCCACAATCCCGCGTAAAAGCTCTTATACTCGATTCGTGTGCCACGAACTCTCTGCCGCACCAGCATTTACACCACCAGAATCCATCACTCCTGGATGTATCCTTAAAGCCCACAACTATTCCGGAACTCGGGATCCTTGTGTCCGGCTTCAGAGCATCTTCTCGTCCGCTCATACGTACTCTCCTATTTCTATCCTGACCAGGCATGGATTGTTGATTGAGTCTCGGCTGGTCGGCTGCTGGACTTCTCGCCTTCGCTGGACACAGTTGTGTTCTGCTTGGCTGCTGTCTTCTTCGATAACCGGTCGCATTCCTCATTCCGCTCACGGGGGATCCAGCAAAAGCTGATCTGCCAGCCACGATCACGGAGATGAGCAAGCAACTCTCTCGTCTCTATGGCGATTGCGAGATACAGGCCCTTGTTGACCCGCGATTTGCCATTGAGCTGGTTGATGACCAGGTTGGAATCACCATGGATCGTCACTCGCCCTGGCGGTCGAGAACTCAGGTATTTCAAGATGTGGAGCACGCCGGCATATTCCGCCACGTTGTTGGACATTGCCTTGCCCTTGCCCACCACGCCATGCTCTCTCAGCAGAACGATCCCATCTTTGTCTTTGATCACGACACCGAAGCTGGCAGTTCCTCCCGGATTGACAGGTTCACAAGCTCCATCGAACCAGGCAAGGAACTCTGGTTCTTCTGATTGTGCCTGCGGCGTGATGACACTCTGGGAATGCTCCGGGATTTGGTCGGGCTGCTCGCTGTGCTCGCCACAGTCCCTGGTACGACCATGCCTGACATCCCATCCGTGGGCCACGAACTCCCGGCCACAGGGACATCGGCAGACCCACCAGTCTTTACCTTTGGATGGTTCGGCCCGGAGCACAGTGATCCCGGTCGTCTTGATGGTTCTGCCAAGCATCAGGGCATCTTGTGGGTCATTCGCAGGCGGCGAGGGAGCGGCGAGAAGGGATGGAAGAATATCAGCAGGCGCTATCGCTCGATCGGCTGGCGAAAGGGTTGAATCGTTTGAAACGCTGACAGCAGCAGGCATGGGTTCTGTCCTCTGGTCTTGGGCGGCAGCGTCAAGACACACAGCTCGCTTGTTTACTAACGTTCGAACGTAGCAGGCATGAGTTGTGATTGGATCTTTTCTCTCTCATGGCCGCTCGGCTCGCCGCTGTGGGCGGGCTCGCCTTCGCTCCGTTGGATCTTGATCGTAAGCATCCCCGAGACGGCTTCGCTCGCTTGGGGCTCGCTCCGGCTGAATGTCTCCGAACCGTAACTGTAGCGAGCAGCGCGAACGGCCGGTGACCGAGGCGTGATGAGCTTAGGAAACGCACAGAGCGAGTAAGTGCTTCCTTCGGTAGTAATCCCCCTGAGAGAGAGCCCATCCCACGAGCAATCCCTGA